>Ga0207955_1000001_pt1 | contig 241628 bp, 246 predicted proteins | sample CryBogCBE29Jun09_FD_184563 | JGI IMG/M metagenome (GOLD analysis project Ga0207955, IMG submission 184563) | Freshwater microbial communities from Crystal Bog, Wisconsin, USA - CBE29Jun09 (SPAdes) (version 2) | ecosystem: Environmental > Aquatic > Freshwater > Lake | place: Crystal Bog... | reverse complement strand
TATTGGTATAATAGTTAAATCTAAAACCTATATCTTTGAGATCATCTGTAGTCCACTGGCTGTTTACCCCGCCTGGAGGCACATGTAATTCTAATATGTTGTCTGTATAGTATGTGTTAGTGCTGACAATGGTAGTAGCAGTGCCGTTGAATGTTATGTTACCGCTAACTGTCAAATTCCCTGTTAGGCTTACGTTGTTGCCATCAAATGTTAAACTATTTGTGCCTGTGGCAACTCCACTACTATTATATAATACTTGCCCACTGCTACCACCAACTGGACCTGCGCTGCCGCTGTATCCCTGCGAACCTTGGCTACCTGTGTAGCCCACGCTACCATTATATCCAGCACTACCAGTAAACCCAGTTGAACCAAAATAACCAGCTGATCCGGTATAGCCAACACTGCCATTATAGCCTGCACTGCCTGTAAATCCGTTACTACCACTATACCCCTGTGGCCCAACACTTCCAGCAAATCCAATTTGTCCTTGCGAACCAGTGTATCCAACTGAACCCCAAAATCCGGCGCTGCCAGCATAGCCCTGTGGACCTTGTGGACCTATTGATCCAGTATAACCTTGTGGGCCTTGTGGTCCAGTACTACCAGTATATCCCAAACTTCCGTTATAACCTTGTGGGCCTTGTGGTCCAGTACTACCATTATAGCCCGCACTACCATTATAACCTTGTGCGCCAATACTACCTGTATAACCAACACTGCCATAATAGCCAACTGATCCGTTATAACCAGCACTACCTGTATAACCAACACTGCCAGTAAACCCTAATGACCCATTGTAGCCAGCACTGCCACTATAACCTTGTACGCCAATACTACCTGTATAACCAGTAAACCCCAATGGCCCTTGTGGCCCTATTGATCCGCTGTAACCTTGGCTACCCGTATATCCCGATGAACTGGTATATCCAATATTACCTTGGCTACCAGTATAACCGTTGCCAGATCCGCCGCCGCCGCTGGTTGAAATGGGAATACCACCGGGCGTAACTCCATCACTTAGGCGCAGGAGTCCGGTATGATCATAAAAGATTGTACCTTCAACGCCTACATAGGTGGATGCTTGGACAGTGGGAATCTGTCCTGCTTTGATCTTATAAATTGCCATACCAGTATTTATTGGTATTAGGGACTAGGGGAGATTAGTTGTTTGATGCGTTCTAGATCAATGCCAGTTGAGTCATCTTCTTCTTTACCAAGCTCGGGTTCGTTTTGAGTTAGTTTATCGATAACTGGACTTTCTTTGCCCAAGGTGGCCTTGGCCAATTCCAACCCCTGTTGTAGGGGAGGAACCATTACAGGATTCTGTTGTAGATCCGTGGCAGAATCGCCACCCATGTTTATTTCAGGTTCGCCATCACCGTTAAGTGTGATGTGAATTGGAATGTTGATAGTAAATTCTCGGGCTCTCATAGTGTTATTTATTGTCCGCCTGTTACATACATATAAACACCGCCAATGGCATTAGTTGTACAAAAGAATTCTACCAACATAGCAGTTGGAGCTCCGGCTCCTCCCACTAATTTGAAACTGTTAGTGCCATTGAAACTTTGAGCAGGAGGTAGGCTTGTTACTGTAAATGTGTCAGGGGCTCCGTGCGGTGTTAAGAATAACTTTACTCGTCTACCTGCTGTAAAATTACTTAGAGTAATTGTTTCAGCACCACCAGCTGACGGTGCCCAAGAAATAAAACTACTACCAGTAAAACTGACAGTAAGTCCACTAACACTGGTTGATGTAGATGATTGGAATAGATTGTTAACTGTTACAGCGCCAGTTGATGTTGATACACTAATATCATACCCTGCTGTTATACTGCTAACATATGATGTTGGAACACTGCCAGTATAACCTGTAAATCCTATTGGACCTTGTGGTCCGCTCACTGTGCTGGCACTGCCCGTGTATCCACTAGCGCCAAAACTACCAGTATACCCTGCTGTACCAAAACTGCCAGTAAATCCTGTCACGCCCTGCGGCCCTTGTGCTCCTACACTGCCAGTATAACCAACACTACCCACATAACCTATTATGCCTTGGCTTCCAGTATATCCAATTGGACCAATACTACCTGCGTATCCAATTGTTCCTTGTGGACCAGCAACAGTGCTTGCGCTACCTGCGTATCCAATTGATCCAATACTACCAGTGTATCCAAGACCACCTATACTTCCAGTATATCCTATAGAACCAACACTACCATTATAACCAGCTGATCCAATACTGCCTGAGTAACCTGTAGCACCTGTACTACCATTGTAGCCAGTAGTGCCGCGACTACCTGTATATCCAGTGGGGCCTTGTGCTCCGGCAGGTCCAGTAACATTACCCACATCAACAAACCCGTCTATAGGCCCTGCGCCTGTATAAACCCACAAGTGACCAGTATCTTGGGCAATATATCCATCGCCTATTGTGGGACTAGGGTCAATGGCACTCAATGTGGCTGTGCTTGCTGTAGCAACACTTCCTTTGATATTAACGCTGGTACCAGCAGGACCTTGTGGGCCTTGGCTACCAGTATATCCATTAGTACCTGCTGAGCCAGTATACCCATTTACGCCGGCGCTACCAGTATAACCATTTACACCAGTACTACCAGCATAGCCCTGTAATCCAATGCTACCTGTATATCCGTTAACACCTGCACTACCGCTATAACCTTGCAGGCCAACACTACCGGTATAGCCATTTAATCCCACGGAACCGGCATACCCATTAGTACCTGCTGAGCCAGTATAGCCATTGGTTCCATTAGTCCCAGCACTGCCTGTGTAGCCATTAGTCCCAGCACTGCCAGTATAGCCATCGGTTCCAGCACTGCCTGTGTAGCCTGTTACGTTAGGAGCACCAGTAATCTGACTCCATGTCACTGTGGCTGTGGCGTTCCAGGCTGTGATTTGAGAGGTACCGTTGACAAATGTCAGCGTTCTGTGTAGCTGTATCCCACCCGTATCTCCCACATTGCCAATATTTAAGCTGACGGCACTGCCAGTTGAAGTTAGTGTATTGAGAGCCACTACTGGCAATATGGCCTGTGGGGCTCCGTTGATTTGGAACACGCCATTATTGACAGTGATCTCAGCATTGGTCCCTAGAGTGGCATCTTGGATAAACACAGATCCGGTGCCCACATACAGTGTGCGCCAACGCGATTGTTCGGAACCTAGGTCATAAGTCACATCCGTGCCGGGAACCAAACTCACGTTGTATACTATCTGTGACGCAGTGGCCACACTGATGATGTTGCTGGCCGTGGTTCCACCCACAAACATGGTGATGTTTTTACCAGGTGTGTCTGTTCCAATAGCCACACTGCCGCCATTAACGTAGAGGTAGCCATCGTTGGCCCCATTCACTGTCCAACTACTGGTGCTGTACACACTGCTATTGATACCCATGTCAATGTAGTGACTAGTATCATTGCCTATGTCATTTGTAGCTACAAAGTCTGTTGATGCGTTAGTACCAGTGAAGTGATTTTGTGTAATAACCTGTGCGTAGCTGTTGATGTTGTCATCTATCTGTAGAGGACTGTTGGGATAATCAACTGTGAGATACTGCGTGTTTAGATTGACAGGACCATTGGCATTCAATTGCCCCGATATGCTGGCTGTGGACGCAAACAACAAGTTGGTATTAAATCCCACATCGTCACTGGTGGACCACCAGTTGTTGCTTTGACTGTACAACAAAGTTTGGGCAAAAGTACTGGTTCCCAATTGTATACCACCACCGTCAATTTGAGAACTATTTGTAGCGCTGGTAGCCAAATACAACATTTTACCTTCAACACTGGCATTGGTAGCAATGGTAGCTGTGCCAGACACGTTCAAGTTGCCGGTCACTGTGATGTTTTTAAATGTAACTGAAGCAGTGGTGTTTAAGTTTTGTGGAGTACTTAATGTAACTGTTCCACCCAATCCTGGCACGACGTTAATTTGATTTGTAGTGCCATTAACACCTTCAATACCAGTGGCACTTAAACTCAATACATTATTATTGATATTACCAGTAAGCCCAGTACCCAAACTCAAAGAAGCAATACCGTTTTGTCCTGGAGGGCCTTGGAAAGCACCAATACCAATCCAACTTAAATTGCCAAAGCCATCATCATACAAAATACCATTGGCATTAGCAGGTAGGGGTGACTCAGAAACAATTGGCAAACCGCCTGGAGTAACGCCATCGCTGTAACGTATACTTGGACTAACTCCAGTCTGTGTTGATTGAGCGTAGAATAAATGTCCGCGTTCACCCACATAGTTTGCGGAATTGACGTTATTTGCTCTACTTGAAAATATTTTCTGTGTAATTGCCACTGGAGTCTCCTATTAGACGTCCATTGGTTCGTCTTCACCTGCCATATCTTGGACCACAGGGTGTGGCTTTTGAATTCCGGCCATTTGTTTCATACGGCTTAACTCATCCTTTTCGCCTTCACCATCATATGTGCTAGGAACATCAACAGCTTTCTTTAATAATTCAATTTTTGCTTGTAGGGGAGGAACAAATTTATCAGCATCCAATTCTGCTTGTGGAGTTTCTGGCTCAACCACCGCAACAACTTCTGGTTTGGCCACGGTTGAGGGTTCTTGGAACTGCTGTGCTTGTTCGTCTCGTTGGATAACAGCAATTAAATCTGCCAATCCTTGAATAATATCGCTTGCTTTCATAATAATTTCCTAGTTCCAGTATTTATGTGATACCATTACGTTTGCCAAGAAACATTTGACTCTGTCGTTGACTTATCCATGTATTAGTAAAATCAGTGTCATTGAAATAATTGGTCAATGCATCACGTAGATTTTGATTAAGGCTACAAGCATCATATGTTCCTATAGCCACAATCCATTTGGCTGTTTAGCAACTGTATAATTACTTTCTGCTCTAGGATGGCCTGGACGTCTCCACATTATCTTTAACTACCTTGATGATCTCTTGTAGTTCCTGCCAATTCTGTAATACTGATCCAGCCACTGGAACTAACCTGTAAATGCGCTAGATAAGATCCATATGGAACAGCTAAAAATTCAACGCCGCCGCCAGGAATAATCATGCTGTTTATTGTAGCTGTAGTAGATGTTGAAGCAACTGGTTGAACATAAGTATCGTTTTGAACTGCTACACGAATAATACTTGTAGTGGGCCCAAATGCGCTAGTAACTACACTGGTACTAGATGTTATGCTATTTTGTGTTGTGCCTGGATAAAAAGCACCGTTTTTAAGAATGACTGCCATGTTATTGGTCTCCGTTTATGGTATTTAGCCGCCGATGACCGCCACCGTGCTAGTATTAATAGGGTTAAAAATCATTATAGGATTTCCGCCCCAAACGCTGTTTGTACTGGTATAATCATTGTTTACACCTGTAGAATGTAGCGTAGATTGTGCGTTATCTAAGAACCATTGTTTAACCTGCGCAGGTGTAGCAGTAGGATTCATCTGTAGAAATAGTGCGCCCAAACCCGTAACCTGTGGTGTTGCTTGACTTGTACCATCAACCATTGCCTGTTTGTACGCAGGATCTAAGAAGTAGTTGCCCACAGCATAACCATCTGATATTAACCCTGCTGGATCATTACTTGTAGCACTGGCAATACCTACTCCGGGACTGTAAAAATCTACACCCGGACCGCCGTTACTAAAAAATACTCTCTGTTCTGTTGAAGTGCTATAAGGCTCACTATCAATAGCACCAACCATGTTGGCACGAAGACTGTATGGACTACTACCTTGTTGATAAAAATTCTGATAAGTTCCGTCAGTCCACCAATTGTTGTAATCTGGACCAGATGGCAAATCTATTTTGTAACCATCGTTACCTGAGGCAATACAAACTGTAATACCAGCATCGATCATTTCTTCCAAGGCAACATCTGTACTTGGATCTCTTGCTGGATATGCACTGTCTATAGCAGGCTCGTTATTGATAATCATACCATACTGTGTTTGTAATGTAGAACTGGTCCAGGCCGTACCTCTATAATTACCACCTACAATATAACTGGTTGTATTATACCCATAAGCACCTTCGTATCCCCAACTCATGTTTACAATGGTAGGGCGCTTGGTCTGTGTTACTGGATCTAAAGGTTTATTCAAATGCCATTTTGTGATAACGTCAAAACTGTCTGGAAAAAATATGCCCGTGCCCGGATCATCTGGACCTTCTAGGCCTGCGATTTTAAGTGAATATACATCAGCGCCTTTGGCCCAACCAAATGTTTTACCAGCCGCAATGCCTGTACAATGCGTACCATGTCCTACAGTATCCATGTAGTGTTCAGGCGGCTGAAAGTTTTGATAAAGAACTCCGACTGGGCCGTCACCTAATTCGATAATTGCGTTATCAGGATTAGAAATCGTATTAAGTCCTGTGGCATCAATTGGACCAGTATATGCTGTATAATAAGTTACATTCATTAAGAATTGTGTGCCTGTTACAGCAGTCAGCATCTGTGTAGGCACAGTGATTGTACTGGTAGTAGCATCATATACATTATGACCTTGTACCACTCTAATATCAGTGATTGCGCCATTTAGATAGAAATTGCCATAATCCCAATGACCAATTTCTATAATATGTCCATTGGGGTTAACTGTGTTGTTAGGTCCGTAGGTAGTACTGGTCGAAGCGATTCCATTTAAGAACATTTGTTGATTAAAATTGCTGTCTCGAACAAGAGCACAGTGATACCAAGTTTCAGTAGTCATTGTGGCAGTAAAATTAAATTGTGTGCCGCCTGTTCCGTACCAGTCTACACTAATTGCGTGATTGCTATTACCACTACCATAGTTTGCTTCCTGTCCGGTGTATATAGAAAGTCCACTGCTGTTATTTGATCCTATAAACGCATGGCGATGGCTTGCTGGATCTGTAAATAGATAGAACCAAAACTCTACAGTAAATTCAGGTGCGCCAGTTCCTGAACTAAATGTAACAACTGATGTGCTGTCATTGTGACCGTTTTCAAGCGGAATAGGACTACTGGAAGTATCTAAGAATGGTGTACTACTGTCCAGACAATTAATCAATAGAACAACGCTTGATGCGTTGCTCAAAGGTGCTGTTGGGACAGTTATATTACTGGTACCTGCCGCATATAGAGCAGTACCATTAGATACTCTTACATTGGTTATGTGTCCTTTGAAAGAATATACACCACCCCAATTTCCAATGCTACCTAGCCCTCCGGAAAAATCATAAGTGTTGGCCTGATTGTATGACAAAGGTTGAGCACCATCTAGGTATATATTCATATAACCAGATTGACGAGTCACTGCTAAATGATGCCATACACCAACTGTTATAGTAGGAAAATGGAAACTGGCGTGAGCGTGGCCATTCAAATCAACAGTAATATCTGTGCTTGTGGGACCACCAACACCGGTTCCAGTATACACTCCAAATCCATAGTCTCCATTAGGACCAAAAAATGCCATCTGTGTTGTAGTTAAATCGACATTAGAATCTATTTTGAAAAACATTTCTGCGCTAAAATCACCTGAACCTAGACTAACGCTATAAGCCAAGCCGAGCCAATCATGTCCATTGAAGTATAGACTGTTACGATCGGCTACATAATTTGATGCGACAGGGCCCGGAGTTATTTCTAAATAATTAGGTGATCCTGGAATTCCTATACTGGCAATATTATTATAACTGACCACGCCACTGGCTGTGTACCAATCGATAGGTTGTACACGACCCGCAAACTCTGGATGGTCTATTTGTAGTCCGCTGTCTTGTACAACAACATCAACACCTGTACCATCTAATACATACGCATAAGTTTCTGAAGTTGGAGAAAGAGTGTAGCCGTAGTTATTGGTAGGAGAATTTACACGGCATAGCCCCCAGTTGACATAATTGCTATTAGGAGTGTTTTCTGATTTGTTAAAGTTGGCAGTTTGTACAGCCTTGTGTCTAGGTACTAGTCGAGGATTATACTGCGGAGGTACTTCTACAGAGTGTACTCGAGGATCACGCCTAATCTGATCTGCTTCTGCTTTAGTAAGACTATAATGACAACTGCGAGGGCTGGCCTTACGATCATTTAGAATACGAGCGGCTCGATTTGGAATAGTCGCTAGACCGTAGGTTTCTGTTTCTAGTGCTGACCAAACTGAGTCATAGTCAACCCCTTTTACCAAACAAACAACATACTCTTGTCCATCGTGATATTGCGGTGCTGACTGTGTCTTTGGCTTGATTGATGTTTTCTTTTTTGCCAGACTCATGTTTTAAGTATTAAGATTTTTTCTTAATATTAAATGTTTTTGGTGCTGGTTTTGCGGCCATAGCGTGTGGATTGATAAACGAACTAGTCTTCAATGCCTTTGCTCCACCAATATGTACACCGTTGACTACTACCTGAGGAGTTACTTTGTGTGTTGCGCTTGTCGCTGACTGCATCTCTTTGCGTTTCTTACTAGATCCAGTTATTCTAACTTCTTTGAAGTTTACGCTGTTACTTTTCAATAGTGCTTTAGCAGAAATACTGGCTCTACATCCTGTACCTGTATAAATTACCACTTCATGTGACGCTATCATAGTAGCGCCTGTAATTACACCTGTGCTTACAGTTGATGTAACTGCGGCACCGCCTCTAGTTGCCGACAACTGAAATGCTGTAGTAGTTGGAGCACCGATTACATAGTAGGTAGTACCTGTTGTGCTAGTACTATTGTAGCCTGCGATACCGCCACTTGAAAATGCGCCAGTAATAGTTACTATTTGTCCCGGAGTTAGCGCGGTAGCCAATGTTGAACAGCCAATTACACCAGTAGTACTAGTGATAGTGGGGTTCAGTATGACTACTGTTGCTGAACTTGCTGTGTTTGTTGATGTTGTTGTCATTTGTTATCCTTATAGCAATTTTTCGACTATGATTGTATTATTTCCGTCACCATTTGTACCAGGTGTAGTAATTACAGTGACTCTATGAATAGTATCATTATTAACATCAGATACTAGTACTGTTATAGTATCTGATTCAATATTGATAGCAGTAGAAATAGGCGACCATGCTGATCCGGTAATAGGAACTTCTGCGGCTGATGCGAATGGAGTCATTGAAGTAGTTCCGCCTGTTGTAGTAATAGCAGATCCTGAATATGTAATAAGAGTCGATGTAGATGTTGATTGGACAAATAACTGTAGTCCACCAGTACCGGTATCAACTTTGTAAGCAATAAAATCTTTTGTGATTGATGTGCCTTTTGAATTATTCCAGCCACTGTTAATTGGACCCGGGGCAGTACCGTATGTAATTTCACCACTAGATGAATCATAGTACAGGCTTGTAGGACCAATATTGTTTCTAACAGGTTTAACTACAAATGTGCTTGTACCAGCATCTTGTACTGCTTGCCCAGTAGCATTTAGAACAATACTATATGGAGATTGTACTGTGCCACCTGTACTAGTAGTAGCATTTTCTACACCAGCCGCATAGTGTCCAATAGCAATAGCACTATTACCTTGACCTTGTGATGATGCCCAACGACCGATAGCAATACCATTAGATCCTTGGTTAACGGCTCCAGCACCACGACCGATAGCAATCGCTTCACCGTGTTGATTATAATTACCAGCACCTTTACCTATGGCAATAGCATCATATGCTTGACTTGTTGTTCCAGCATTGGCACCAATTGATATAGTACCATCTGTGCCAACTGTGATAACATTTTCCACAGTACCTTCACTATCATAGCCAATAGTGCCACCAGCGGGCATTATTAGGGTACTAGGATAGTCACCTGTAGAAGCAGTAAACCACCAATTATCAGGATTATAACCTGCTGAGATTAAAATATCAGTTAATCCACCTTGGCTTTGACCGCTGTTATAGTATTGATTGCGATAAGCACCGTTACTGATACTGGATACATTGTAGGGCCCTCCCATTTCTAGTACTTGACCTTCTCCATTTATGTTAGTTGAGCCTATACTCCATATGCCTGTATTAGGATCCATTAAGAAGTTTTGATTAACAACTGATCCACCTGAAGTATAATCATTGTAACCAAACAGGTTAACCTGTAGTACATCACCTAGGCTCAATGAATTTGATACACCACTGGCTTCACTATGTGGTAACCAATAATCATTTGCTAGAAATGTTTGAGGAGGAGTTGCCAATGCGTTATTCGATATTAATAAGTTAGCCACATTACCAACTTCTCCGTAGGCCACTGCTGGCGGCCAATCTCCAAATGACCATTCATTATCCCACCAATTGCTTTCATACTCATTTATATATGCGCTGATAGCATTGGTAAAATTGTAACCAAAACTGTAATTATAGTTGACCAGATCTGTAGTTGATAGGTAGCACAATGTATCTTCGTACTGAGCACCGATTATCAATTTGCCTCCGGCTATAAGCGTTTGTAAAGGGTTCCAAACACTTGTACTGTAACTTACCGCTGGGCCAAAATAAGCATAATCAATGTCTTCGTTGGCCGTAATCGCATTACTAAAAGTAATTGTATTTGTAGAGGTGTTAATACCTGTTACTATAGTTGGACCAAAATCATCTTGAGTGTACGTACTGTCGAAATAAATCTGCATACCTATCAAGATGCCACTAGATGCCAAGTCAGGTACTATCATAGTATTACCAGTCACCTCATACCCGCCACTTAATGATACAGAAATAGTGCTAAAAGCCGCACCACTAGTTACTGGTGTTGTTAGATTAACATCTGAATATAACCCATAGGTATCTTGATTTACATAGAATGTACCTGATCCACCTGTGTAGGTTGCGGCATTAGCACCTGTACCAAATGTTCCTACAGGTAAACCTGTTACTTTAATTTGATTAGTTGGAGAACCTTCAAAGCCAACAACAGTAGGACTTGCCTGTGATATTGAAGTCATTTGATCATAAGCAGGTAGGAATGTAAATCCTTGCCAAGTTACCCCGCCGTCTTTGGTAGTTAACAATCTACCATCTTCTAATCCTAATACCCACCAATCGCTACCGTCAACTGTACCACCTTGTCCAACTACACCATAACCTTCTATGTTACTGTCATTATCGCCAAACGCGGCAAATGTGGCACTAGTAACACTGATAGTGGTCCATGAGCCTTGTGTAGGATTTCTGCTGTTATTGCTAAAAATACTTTGTTCGTAGTCTGTACCTACCCAAGCATTGCCAGTCCATTGGATATCACTGTAATTGTATTGAGATCCGCCAGTTGAAAACCATGAAGAAGAATTACATGCTTGGTTTAGGCCAGTAATATAGTAAGCACCAGGACTTCCAGGAGTACCATAGTATCCGTCTGTGTACCATCCTAATGATATAACCCAACCTTCTCCGTTGTAACTGGCACTAGTGGCCATTACACCTTGAAGTTCAGGGTTACTATTGTATGAAGCGGTTGCTAGGCTATTAACATAGGTTTCGTCTATATTACCCCATGTCCAATTGACTCCGTCCTGGCTATAGATAAAGCAGGGAAAATACTCATACGGAGCATCGCCGTCTGTGTAATAGTAGCCCGTGGCCACAAAATACCCGTTGACATACTGTATGTTATTCCACCAAACTGGATATTGGTTTTCATCGGGAGTACAGTAAGTACATTCTTGAATGCTAACTAAAGGACTGTCAAAGGCCGTTGCGGCTGATGCTATTGCAGTACCAGGTCCGTATCCCATTAGATAAACAACTTTGCCGCCGCCGACTGCTAGATTATAGGCATAGAATCCATTACTTGTCCCTACTCCTGCTCCGTTCCAATGTACAATAGGAGTTGGTGCTGTCCAATTATTGCCATCTTGGCTAATTGATGTCATTCCTGGCCATAGACCATCTGGACCAATGCCCAATAGTCCTACCCACTGTTCTGATGTGCCACCGCCGCTATTTCCGCCTGCGTAGGTTAAATCTACCCATGCTGTAGTACCGTCACCTATCTTAAATAGACCGGTATCTGTTTCAAAACCAGGTTCGCCTTGGGCTAGAATTGGGTTAGTTGATGTCCAACTTTGGGCTAGATCGCGTCTTAATTGTATTTTACTTGCCATTTTGTAAATTCTCCGATGTTCTTATTTATTACTTTAAGGTAGGCTAAACCTTGTTTGGAAATATGCGTAGACTTCTGCTATTTCAGCATCAGTAAGCACACGATTGTAGATCATAACTAGGGCTACATCTCCGTTCATATTGTTAGTATTACCTTCAAATCCGCCAATTTCTACAGTAGCAGGGTTAGTATTAGGCGGTGTTGTATCACCACTTGTAGTTGGTGCTTCATTTTGTAGATATAATTTCCATCCTGTTGTAGTATTGAAACTCACAGCGCCAAATGTCCATTGATTAGGGGTAACCGGTGTAGAACTTTGTATAGTATACCAACTACCATTATGTCCAGATTGAAGGATTGTACCACCGGCTCCCCAGAAAGCATGATCGGCGCTACCGTCGGCGCTGATAATATTACTAAAAGCACCCGCCGCTTGGAATATAGCAATCTTAGTATAAGAAGTGGAATTTAATATTGCTCCGCCTTCTGCTACACCGCCAAAGTAAAAATAACTTTGTTGGCCAGCACTGGTAAATGATACACCGTTATTAAACACAAAATTATTTCCAGCACCGCTTAAATCATTCCAATTGCTACCTGTTCCCGGATAACTTGCTGTATTGCTAGCATCAAGATAAAGTACTAGACTATCAGTTGGGTAACTAGGACCCAAAGATGTTGGGTGTCCAGAGTTTAATATAACTCCCGGTCCTATCGCAAATCCTGAATTAATGATTAGACTCATATTATACTCCGTACCTTGATCTGTAACTGTTAAAGTTGTAGGCAACTTCTTGATCGGTTAACGCACGATTGTAACACATAACTACAGGAATATAAGCATCGAACGTATCGTGACCATCCCATCGACGAGCTATACGATACCCTAATGTACTGCCCAATGTTGTTGAAGGAACATTAGGAGAAGTTTCCTGTAAGCTACCATTAACATACAATTTTATATAGTTGCCGTCATAAGTGCCTACTAAATTATACCAAGTACCTGTAGTGATCGGATATCCGTTAGTCAACTGCCAAGCTGACCCATTGCCATCAAACCATCCAGCTCGAATATAGTTGTCACTAGTTCCGCTACCATTATATGATGTTAATGTCATGTTAACAGTATTGATGCCCGATGCTCCGCCCAAATACTCTCCGCCAAATATTTGAGGTAATAGACCACTAGGGGGCCAAGTTACAGCATTGAACCAAGTATTAACAGTCCATTGTATTATGTTGGTGCCTATATTGGGTAGTGCGGCATATTGCCAAGTGGCCGCATTGAATCTGATATCACCTTGGCCGTCAGTGGACATTGTTGAACTATCTAAGACATTGCCATCAATAATAGTTCCGTTATTATCTAAAGCACTAGGGTTAGCATAAAAAGTAGCGTTATTTCCGTGACCGCTTAGGTCATACCAAGTTGATCCTGACCCTGGCCAACTGGCTGGAACTCGACTATCTAAATAAAGTATTAATCCTTCAGTAACATAAGGAGGAGTATAGGGATTTCCCTGTAGTGTAACTCCGTTGCCTATAGTCTGTGCTGATCGTATGGTTATTGACATTTAATTAAACTCTGTTACTGAGATTATAAAGTTAGCATCGTTACTGCCGTGCGGTTGAGCAGTGACCTGAAGGAAATTACTACCATCTAATGATACAGTATATGTAGTGTCACCGTAATTGCCACTACCGCCACTTTGTCTAACCTGTCCCGAAACAATTATGTTGGCAGTATTATTGGCAGTTGACTTGACAGCATGTATAGTGGCCAGTTCTACACTACCTCCGTAGTCAACCAGTGCTCTTACTACGATTTCTACAGCAAGAATATTAACAGAAGTAGCTGTGTAGATAATTACCGGGGCGCCGCCGATCGTGCTTATTGGTGTAGAATTATTAGTTGTAAGATTGCCTGCTATGTTAATGCCGCCAGGTAGTGATAAAGTACCGCCGTCACTATCACTAAAATGCCAGTTAGGTCCACTGCCGCCTGTGGTGATGTTTACACCGTCATTGTCAACTCTAAGTTTGGTTGTATCAGTCCAGTTTAATTGTACTCCGCCAACATATCCGTCAGTGTTTTTAATCTCTGTACCATATCCTTGACCACCAATGCTACCAATTTGTCCAAGGTAAGGCAAGTTTACGATGCCAGGTATTGTTGTACTCGCATCTGTGCCAAAGCCCCAGGTGTTGCTGTTAGATACTAACTCTAGTCCATTAGTTCCACCACTTATTTGTCCAGCGCCACTGGCAGTTATAGGAACAGTTAAAATACCGTCTGTTCCAAAGGTCCAGGTTTTAGCACCACTATTAGCACTAGTTTGAATTTCTGTATAACCGATACTTTGAATATCATAATTGCCAGGAGCAATTACAGTAGAGCCAGAGTTGGTCGTACCGTCTGGGAATGTTAAAACTCCAGAAGTATCAAATACCCAGCGGTGTCCAAGCCCACTTGTATCCGGTTGTGAGTCACTGGTACCAATAGCCATAGCGCCGTCGGCACGAGTTCTTACATATTGATTATCATTACCAAGGAAAATACTTGTAGTACCTAATGCTCCGCTGGTTAAGTGTAGATGGTTGCCTTCTGTTACGGTTGGATAGATTAATAATTGCTGATTAGAATCGTTGCCTCCAGCAGGGGTAAGAGTTATAGTATGACCTAATCCAGCAGGGCTTGTGCCTTCTGTGATTGTTCCACCTTGTGGTAATGTTAAACTACCATCAGCATTTAATGTAAATGAGTCAGACCCATTTATTAATGTACTTGTTGTAGAGAATCCAGCAGGACCAGTAGCACCTGTGTAGGCTGTAGTCTGTACCGATGTGTCTGGGAATATAATGTTACCATCGGGTAAAAATACCCAAGTGGCTGTATTAGTACCAGTAGTAGCAATAATCGTAACTGCGGTACCTGACCCACTACCTTGTATAATCGGAGTTGCCGCAGGCAATTTTAACACACCATTTGTACCAAATGTCCAAGTGCTAGTTGTTCCACTACCAAATGTTTCTACATAGACATTAGGATCTGTTCCCTGTCCTTGTATTACTGATGCTGTGCTAAGAGTTAATACACCATCCGTACCAAATGTCCAAATTTCATTATTGTTATCACTGCCAATTTTTACGCTTGCTCCGGCAGTTGCTCCTAGATAAAAGTTAGTACCATCACTGGTTATTAGTCCACCCCAAGGAGTTAATACGGCGCCATCAGTAACTACACTTCCGATACTAGATAATTCAAAAGTCCAAGTGCCATTATGTAGAGTTGATGTAGATGCTATAGGAGTAAATCCTAATGCTGTTTCAATTTCTTCTGCTGTTAATACTGTGATACCAGAACTGTTACCCACAACATAAGATAACGAATTCCAACTGTCTGAGCCGTTACCGATCTTAAATTTACCTGTGTCAATTTCAAAGCCGGGTTCTCCCATGCTTAGTGTAGGATTTACTCGTGTCCAGTTTGTACCGGTATCTCTTCTTAACTGTATTTTATTACTCATTAGGCCGCCCCACCATCTAAGGTATATCTAGAACTTATATTACCGTCAAACACCCAATCACTGGGCGCAAATACATTGGCCGCTGTACCGCCGTCGGCAAAGGCCTTGTTTATTTCAAATACTGCTCCAGCACTACCACCGTCAATTGGCACAAGATCCATTGGCTCATCAACGGTAGCAGTAGTATAAATGTTTGTTGTAGAACTATAAGATCCCAACGATGTCCATGTACCAGCCGCGTATCCTTGAAACACGCCCAATGTGGTATTATATATAATATCACCGTTAGCCGCTGTTACAGCATTGGTACCTGTAAAACGTCCAACTGTCAGTGCTCCGTTAACAACAACCTTATTGGCCGCTGTTAAGGTAATGTTTGTAGGACTAGTTATACTAGCAATGCCAACTCCATTTAGTAACAGATTATTAGGAACACTTAAATTGCCATTGCTATCAAATGTCAGTGTATTACCGTTAACAATAATATTGGCCGCAGTAGATGCAACAATAGTACCCGGAATTGTCAAGTTACCTTCAGCATCTAATGTTGCTGTGTAATCACCCTCAACTAACTGATTTGGTATTGCTGAATATGTTAAGGTGTTGTAGGTTGTATTACCATCACCGTACTTGATCTTACCTGTGTCTATTTCTAATGCTGGTTCACCGTCTGCCAGGATAGGATTTACTCTAGTCCAGTTAGCGTAGGTATCTCGTCTAAGTTGTATTCTATTAGCCATTTGCGCCTCCGCCGTTCAAACTATAATTATTTCCGTAACTGCCATCAAACACAGAGTCTTGGCTTCCATGCCTTACACTGGCTGTACCTCCATCTACGTAGGCTGTTTCTATTTCGTACAATGTGCTAGAACCTCCACCATCTATTGCCATAGGGCGAGATACTGTGGCTATCTGTTGGGCCACATAGGCTTCACTGGCCACATTGACTACATTGCCAGTATCTTGATTACCAACTATGATCTGGTTGACTGTTGTGTCAATAGTCAACGGAACATTGTTCATGTAGATTGTGCTGGTACTTACATATAAGGATTTCCATTGTTGTGTAGGAGATCCTAAACTTTGTGTTTTATTAGTAGCAGGTAATATATCTCCTGGTGCTGTTAAGGTACCATTTGTACCAAATGTCCAGGTGCTACTGATAGTGGTTTGCGTATTAAACGCCTGTAGAGAAACTCCACCTGTTGTTGGTAGTTTAAGATTGTTAAAGTCATCACCAAAGAATAGATCCACCAGCGTAGGATCTTGTTTCATTATGTGGAAATGCGATGCGCCGGTAGGACCACAGATTTCTGGACTGTTCCCAAATAATACTGTGCCACGGTCTGTAGTTAACGCAATACCATTACCACTAGTAGATCCAATAGCACCACCATTAGGTAATGTTAAGGTACCAGTTGAACCAAATGTCCATCTATTTGTTAACCCAGCGGTTAAAATAGAAACAGTACCAGTAGTATCATTAGCAATGATATAAAGATTGGTTAAAGTATTATAATCGTTCCCTACATAAGTTCCGTAGTAATTACTACCAACATTCCAATAGCCAGTATTTTCTAATTCAGCGTGACTTTGTTGTGTATAAGCATAAAAATGATCCGGAGTAAGTTCTGTGTAGATCGGACATCCTTCTACTGCTGGAGTAACACTCCACCTTGTTGATCCTGTCCATGCTGTGGTTTGTATGCTACCATCGGCAAAGTTTAGACTACCATCTCCACCAATTTTGAATACCTGTGTAGTTGTGCTGTAGAATTTAAAACCACCTGTATTATCAACAACATCTGTGGCAAACCACATGTGGCTACCTTCAGCACCGATAGCATAATTAACTCCGCTTGGGTTAGCATTTTGGAAATCCCATATACGAATTCTATCAGTAGCACCTCCGGGCTGTGGCGGAGCAAGAGTAGCGTTGTTTTGACCAAAGTTGATTAGACCGGGTAATGTTAGCGTACCATCTGAGCCAAAGTTCCATACTGTTGTTAATCCGTTGTTGCCAGTGTTGCCTTTGCCTTTTAATGCTATACTGAAATTAGCACTATAGGCGTTGTCGTCTACTGCCTGTAGTCTAGCACCAGGCAAACCGTTACCTTGATCAACATAGGTAAAGTAATCAATAGCACTACCAGTACCTGCGTTGCCTGCGGTATTGATCAAGTTTAATTGTGTTTTAACTTGACCTACTGGCCCTGTGTTGTTTATGTTTAAGGCCACAGCACTGGCTAAACCAGTATAGGTACTTCCAACAAATGCCGGATTAGGCAATACTCCAGTCCATGCTGTGGTTTGTACACTTGAGTCTGGGAATGTTAAACTACCATTAGCATTTAGAGTAAATGTACTAGTTCCGTTGATTAATGTGCTTGTTGTAGCAAATCCAGATCCGCCGCTAGGAGTATCCCATTCTAGGTATAATGGATTGTCACTACTAGCGGTTAGTACTTGTCCAGCAGTAGGAGTACCTTCAGGGAATATATAACCAGGGAATGTAACAGTTCCGTCGGGATTAAATGATACTTGATAAGTTCCAGTGATAATGAATATTAAACTATTATCAGTATTAAAATATATATTACCTTGGCCGTTTTGTGATTGAATGCTACCAGCCTGTCCATTGTTAGGTATAGTTATTCCACCAGTAACAGTTACTCCATTGGCAAATACAGTTCCTGGAACTGTAAGATTGCCACCATTGTCTACTGTGATGCTAGGTCCACCGTTGGCCAATGATGTTGCTGTACCAGTGAACGCTGTAGATTGTACTGTTGAGTCTGGGAATGTCAATCCGCCAGCAAAAATATAGGTAAAGGTATTGGCGTTTATAACCACTCTACCATTATCGCCATCCACATTAATATCAGCAACACCGTTGGCTATTATAGTTTGTTCACCGCTGTCTGTTGTGCTGATTGTTGAACCCCCTGGTAATACCATAGAAGGGACAACAGGAGTTGTTGTGATATTAAACCTAACACCATTGACACTAGGTAATGTGCCAGCAATATATCCTGTTCCAGAATTAACAACAGTAATTGCGCCGCCAATACTAACATTAATTACAGCATCATTATTGCCAAGGCTCAATGTTAAATTATTTTGTCCATATAGACTAGCAAAGTTATCGCCGCCAAATGGAGTAATGGTAAGTATCTCGCCGCCATCGGCTTTAAATGACCAAACATTGCCATTACTATCAATTCTAACAGGAACATTACTTTGTAATAAAGCGCCTGCTCCATCTGAAGCATTTACCAAATTAACACTGCCTGTTGAATCTACTGATACTGAATAAATTCCATTTACCAGTGTGCTGGTTGTTAGTGTCCCTGTCCAGGCACTACCTGAATATCCTAGACTACCACTATATCCTTGTGGGCCTATACTACCAGTATAGCCAACAACTCCGGCACTACCACTGTAGCCCAATGAACCAAAGCTACCAGTATATCCAGTTGCTCCTTGTGGGCCAGTTGGACCAGTATTTCCTCTAGTGCCAACACTACCAGTGTAGCCTTGTGGACCAATACTACCACTATATCCTTGTGGACCAACTGAGCCACTGTAACCAATTTGTGTGCTCGCTGAACCGGTATAACCTTGTGGTCCTTGAGGTCCGGCAGGTCCTATAATTTTTCCAATATCTTCCCAACGACTATGCGCTGTACTCCAAAACCATAAGTCGCCAGTTTGTGTTACAATCCAACCATCACCAGGATTTCCTGTTACTGGTAATAGTGTACTTGTACTAGTACTACCTACTAAAGTAACACTAACACCCTGTAATCCTATAGGTCCTTGCGGGCCGCTTGGGCCGCTGGGTCCGCTTACACCAACACTACCAGTGTAGCCTTGTGGACCAATACTACCACTATATCCAATAATGCCTTGACTACCTGAGTATCCTGTGATACCTTGTGGACCAATACTACCTGTGTAGCCTAATGGTCCAATGCTGCCAGTGTAACCTTGCGGGCCTATACTGCCTGTATAACCAGTATCACCTAAACTTCCTGTATAACCTAGATTACCTTGACTACCAGCATAACCACCACTACCAGTATAACCCTGTGTCCCTTGTGGGCCTATACTGCCTGTATAACCAATTTGTGTGCTGGCTGAACCAGTGTAGCCTTGTGGACCTATACTGCCTGTATATCCCAAACTACCAGTGTATCCTGACGCTGTACTAGATGAACCAGTATAGCCTTGTGGACCAATGCTACCTGTATATCCCAAACTACCAGTGTATCCTGATGCTGTACTAGATGATCCAGTATAACCCACAGGACCTACGCTGCCAGTAAATCCATGACCACCTGATTCGCCTGTGGCCGTAGTCCAAGTTAGTACTGTACCAGTGTTAGGCCATGTCAGCATCTGTCCTGGTAGTCCAGTGGTAATAGGTAAGACATAGTCAGGCAATACCAAGTTACCAGCACCATCAACTTGGATGACGTGCATGTTATTACTGATAGAATTAGTTGCTATTTCTAAATTAGGACTATGACCTATCCATCTTGTGCCGTCAAATATATAGGTAGTACCATTGTCGCCAGTATACTGCGTCCCAGTTGTAGCATTTAGTGGGAAATTTAATTGGGCCATTCGTTATGATTCCTAATTTGTATTACCATCCACCAACAATCGAACTGCGTACCCATGTACTTGTTCCTACACAGATATACACATAGGTTGCATCGTGAGCTATTTGTCCTATAAATCCAGTACTGGTACTGTATGCTGGCGGACTAACAATGGCCACATTATTACCCGATGGGCTAGAGTCAACCCATCCGTTATCGTATACATAGGTACGCCCAGTAATTGTATCGTACCATAAAGTAGTAGTAGAAGCAGGACTTGGTGGAGTAGCACTCTGTATTATTTCACCTTGTTGGATACCCAATACTGTACTGTTAAATGACACAGTGGTATTAAATGATATTTGTTGTGTTTCGGCACTGATATTTGCCAAAGGATTATTGTATGTATTATTAGGATTGTTGTAATTAGCCACACTGGCAAAAAAGTTAATATCTGAATAAGCACCAAAATTGATAACATCTGTAGGTGTTTCACCATAGATATAATTTTGCCCAGCTGTATAAAGCCCCGATGGATTCGTACTGTTTTGGTGTGCTAGAGTCAATCCGCCACTGATGTTATCCTGTAATTGAATTTCGTTAAAACTATCCGCTTGCGTGTTCAATAACACTAGAGCCAATCCATTGACGTCATTTTTAATAATACTAAAATCATTATATTGATTGGTTTGAGCAATGGTATAATCGCCCACGTTGATTGTTTGTAGAGCATGAACTGTGCCAACAGTGAGTGTATTAGTCACAGTCAAATTGGCAAATTGTAAGTTGCCTGATAGGCTTCCAGTAATGGCCACATCATGGAAGGCTGCGTTGGTAACATTAATATTGGTGCCAATAAATTGATAGGCTTGGGCAACATTCTTAACAGTGATATTGTCAAACACTGTTGTTCCTGTAATTGTACCACTAAATGATGCATTATTAAAATAGGCTGTGCCAGTTGATACAATATCTTGACTGGTCATTGTGGTTGCTACGGTTATAGTGGTAAACCCGCCTGCGTTCAATGCGGCGATATCACCTACTATTTCAGCAAAATTGCCATTAACTTTGGTAAAGGCCAATCGAATACTGTCGCCATTGCCTGCGTTAGCACTTGTGCCTGTGTTTACATATAGGATTGTCATCGGGTATTCCTTAGTGGATTACTCATATTTAGTTAGGGATTCTATAAACCTAATGTAAATACACTATGTTCATTGGAATCAAAAAAGCCACACAAGTTTATACCCGGGATAGCAAACTGGGCGGTCGTCATACCTACACACGAAAAAAGTCTGTGGTGATATTAAAGTGTGACGCCTGTGAAACTGAATTTGAACGAGACCTTGCTAGAATAAACAAAAAACGTCTAAACAATGATTATTATCATGTTTGCTCCCAGTGTGATGCCAAGAGATTTGCACAAGAAAAGGGGGTGGAACGTAGACGTATTTGGAACATGCCCATAGATTCAGATATTGAAATTGATAGACTTTGACATTTAATGATGTTATACTAAGGCTTGTTTTTTATACAGGTAAATACTGTAGAATTAGTGAGGATATTTTGTCAGCTTGTTTAATTTTAAATGCGGATGCTAGCCCAGTTAGTCTACTTCCCCTAAGTGTGATCTCTTGGGAAGAATCTATTCGCTATCTTGTCAGCGATAAAGCCACTGTTCTGGAATGGCATGAAGATTGGGTCGTTAGAAGTGAACGTTGGAGCACCCGTGTTCCATCAGTTATGATCCTAAAAGATTACCAAAAGAAGAAAACCAATGTGCGTTTCAGCAAGCACAATGTTTTCCTACGGGACAGCTATGTATGTCAATACTGCGGAGATGATGTTGCCCGCAAGACTGCTACATTGGATCATGTGCTACCAGTTAGTCACGGTGGTAAGACCACTTTTGAAAATTGTGTATGTGCTTGTTCTACCTGTAACTCAACCAAGGGTAACAATAAGAAAATTGTTCCCAAGATCAAGCCCTACAAGCCCACTTACTTCCAATTGGCTGAAAAGCGTAAAAGATTAAGATGGGATTTACCTTACTCTAATTGGGAAGGTTACTTAGAATAAAAAGCCCCTAATGGGGCTTTTTTATTTTTCTCTAAAAACTATTCTTGCCTTGGTTAAATCGTAGGGACTAATTTCTGTACGCACCCGATCACCAAGTAGGATTTGGATTTTATTTTGGCGTATACGGCCACTGATATGCCCCAATACTAGAGCATTATTTTCTAATCTAACTCGAAACATACTATTAGGCAGTGTTTCCTCGACCACGCCCATCATTTCGATACTATCTTGCTTTGCCACGATGTACTACCATCTCCTTTAAAGAATTATTTACTCGTCTTAGAGTTTTTCGCCTGCTAGGAATCCACGGAATCTGAGGAAGCGTGGGAAACGCAAAGAATAAACTTCTTCGCTGTCTTGGTTCTTAGTGGCCGCATCTGCTCTAACTTCTACAATCTGTCCCACCAGGGTGTCCTTGCTATCCCAAAAGTCTTTACGCTGGGCATCGCTGAACCCTGAGCCAACATTGACTTGAATTTGAAGTCCATCATCTTGTCCTTCACAGATAAAGGCGCCTAGTTTGCCTTCATTTCTGCCTGTGCCTTCTTCCACTGCGGTAACTGTCAAACTAACTTCAATAAAAGGTTTCATCTTGAGCCAGCTGGCACTGCGTTTGGCTTCATAGGGAGCATCAATGTCCTTGATCATGATGCCTTCGTAGCCAGCTTTAATAGCATCTTTGTTATACTGTTTAAATTCCAGCTCACCCACATAACTGTCCAAGTCTACTTCTGTTTGTGGAATAATGTCAATACTACCAATCTTATCAAACGTATCTTTCATGCTCTTGAGTAGATTGCTACGGCGGCGTTGTCCCATGGTGCTGACACCTGCTTGGAACTCAGTCATTGGTAGAATATCAAACAGCATTAGACGTGCGTCTTCGCTTTGTACATCACTCTTACGATGTACCTGTTTCATTAGTGCTTGGAATGAGCTGGATACCATTTCACCATCCAGCACCATGCTACGCTCAAATAGGTCAATATTTGCTTCAATGGCTGTGGTAATGTGCGTGAAGTTTTCCAACAACTTGCCGTTACGGCTGTACATTGTGGCTGTCTTATTACCTGCGTTGATCACAGTGATAACTCGAACACCATCTAACTTGGGTTCCAGTAGTTTTTTGCCTGTGATTTTCTTTTCATGCTTGGCACCGTCATGCGCCAACATACATTCAAATAAGGGAATAGCAAATTCAGGATGTTGTGCTTTTTCAACCATCTTGTTCACAGTGGTTTCACCAAAACCTGCTCGCATGTCTTTGATAAGAATACGACGGTACCAGCCATTCCATTGTTCCTTAGTGCTGGCGCTCAAGGCCAACTCAATGGCATCACGCGCCGCATGTCCAGTAAAGTCTCTACGGCTCAATCCCAAACACAGTTCCTTGAAGGCCGCCCATGGCAAACCCTGTCCTTCACCGCCACCATGTGTGGGCACTTTCTTAACACCAAATGTGATCATGGGGTCAAATGCCAAACGAAGTCCTTCAAAGAACTCCACGTTGTTGGCTTGTGCTTCACGGAAAATAATTGCTTCTTTGGCAAGACGGCTGTTGTCTGCTTCAAGCTCTTGAATGATTTGATACATAGTTTGTCCTGTGTCTAACTGTGATACTAATATTATACGATCATTTGATAAAAAAGTCAAGAATGTTTTTTATTATTGATGTATTCTTGTATTTTGGCTTGATGTACTAGATTAGCCCAGACATCGCCATCTCGATAGTTTTTACATTTTTCATATTCTGCGTAAGGCAACAAAAACCAAAGTTTAAAATTATCAAAATAGAATTTATGAGTGAATTCTGTTTGGATAAGTTCATCAATTTCAAATATGTTGGTATATTCGTTTTCCCAATAGATTTCTGTATTGTTCAATGCCAGGGTTGATAATCTGTGAGTGTTTGCGTTTACATCTAATTTTTTGTATCCGTAACTAGCAAAATCTTTACCCATTGCTGATAAATTACCGTTATCAACAATTTGTAGTGGCCACCAAATGACGTTTTGATCACTCCAGTTTTCCACTAGCCACTTGTATGACTCACGAAGGCTATCAAGTGATTCGTGCGGTAAGCCACAAATCATACCTATTGTACCTCGATATTGCCCCAAATTCTTTTGGAAATAATCTTTGACTTTAAGTAATGATTCTTTTATGTATTCAGGATTTTGACCCTTGCCAATGACTTTACCAGATTTTTGATTAAATGTTTCAACCCCATAATAATGTCCCCAAATACGACATTCTGCCATGAGTTCAATTGCCTCGGGGTGACTTCTAAATAAGTCTACTCTAGCAAAAGCTGTAAAATCTGGTTTAAAGTCCAAGCGGTTTACCACATTCTTAATCTTGATTAATTTTTCAATTCTATCGTTGACTGTTTCATCTGCGACAATATAGGTTTTGACACCCCATGTGTGATAATTGGTCATTAACTCTCTATACAGCAGTTCTTCAGAAGTTGATGTATCCTCTTTGATACCTATAAAAGGAAATGTACAAAAGTCACATTTAAATTTACAACCTCTACTAAACTCTACGCTAAGTACATCTCCCTTAGAAATAAAATCAGTATCTTCGTAGTCTATTGTATAGGTTGGTAGATTGTAAGACGCATAGTTATGCATGGCATCAACTAATTTGCCTCCAAATAATTTTGTGTAAAATACAGGGGCGCCATCATTAAACTCATAATCCAATATCTTAAGTATGGCATGTTCAGCATACCCATAGATATAATAGTCAACACCTAGGTCTTGTTCGTAAGGACTCTGTCCACCAGCTATCAACAATACATTAGGATTAATTTTCTTTATGTTCTGAATTAGATTATGTATGGTGGGTAGTGCCTCATTGGTATTTCGTTGATTGAACAACCATGTGTAAGAAATTCCAACCCACTTGGTATCATTAGTAATATGTTTTTCTAAATACTCAATAAGTTCTAATTGTTTCCATTGTAGAAAATAATCCACAACCGTACAATCCCATCCATTCCTTCTTAAATGAGAAGCTATGCTATAAGCACCAACATTTCTACCGTGGTCATAAATGTGCTTGGAGCTCAGTATTAGGCAGTGATTGTTCATTATTAAATTTTTAGGAGTTCGGCCAATTCTTTAGGCAACACAGGATTAACCATGATTTCTGGATGCCATAACAAACCCCAAATAGGTTTATAGTTATGTTTGAATGCTTCTATGTTATTCTCACTGTCTACACCAATAGCAGTATAGTCTGGACCCAAAGACTTAATGGTACTACCGTGCCAACTATTAACAACCACTTCTTCACCTTCTAGTTCAATAACATGGTCAAAGCCTCTATGGCCGTCAATATCCTCGCAATGGGCACCAGTTAACTCGGCAATAAAAAATGCGCCATGACAAACTCCCAATATGGGCAGATTGTTATCCATGGCATGATTATATAATTTTAATTCTGTATGGAACCTGGGAAAACTAAAATTCCCGCCACTTAATATCAGCATGTCAAAATCGTAGACATAATCTACATCCACATTAGGGATGGGAATGATTTGATGTTTGCTTAAAAACTTGTACCAAACTTGTGCTAGGCAGTCGTGTTTAAGAGCACTACCGCCTATAACAGATTCACGCTGGCTGATTGCTATTTTCAAACTCTTCTGCCTTGCCGTAGGCCTGTTCAATTAGCTCACGAGTGCCTGGCATCTCTCCAGATCCGCTACAGTTGATTTCATATAGATCAATTCGCATTTGATTGGCAATCTTCAAGGCACGTGCTTGTTTTTCTGGAGTATCACAAAGTTGCATTAGTTTGCGACGTCCAATCTTTGAATGGAATTTTTCATCACGGGCGATTCTAGCATAGGTATTGGCAATGAATGGATCGGTAACACATGTGGACATCATGAACCAGTTACGTGCGGCACGACCTTCACAGATGAATTGATAAAGTGCCATGGCCATTTCATCATTATCGCAATCATATTTGGCAATAAGTTTGGCACCTTTTGAGCTGACATTATTGGCCTGATCCCATTCAACGAATTCTTTAACATCAATTGGGCCGCCATTCAAATGTTCAACTACATCTTTGACCATACGGAAATGATTAGCCTCATCCAAGGCCTGCTTAGCCAGCAACTGTAATTCTTTTGGATCCATGCCAGCATCAGCATTGGCAATCTGTTTGGCTAACTCAGTCATGTTCATACGCTCATTGACCATGCGACTAGTAAAGTGTTTTACCAAATCCTTGTTTCCATGATTCATGTAGAAGTTTTTGACTTGTCTTTCTGATACATCAAATAGTACTTCGTTATCAGCTTCTATTTTATTGACAAATGCTGTAACTTGCTCGTTGACCGAGTCATTTTCCTCAGCCATTTTTTCTATGTCCATCATATCAAATTTCATCGTATTATCCTTTATACTGAAAAACTACTACCGCATCCACATTGGCTAATAGCATTGGGATTATTGATTACAAATTGGCTAGACATTAAATCCTCCTTGTAATCAATTACAGCGCCTTCCATATACATCATGCTCATGGCATCAACAAGTACTTTGAACACTCCGGTATCCAACACAAAATCATCTTCATTTTGTACATCTTCTAGAGTAAAACCGTATTGGAATCCGCTACAACCGCCACCTTGAACAAATGTTCTCAATGCCGCATTGGGGTTCTTTTCTTGGTATAATATGTCGTTGATTTTTTCTTTGGCTGCTTCTGTGATGCTAATCATTTTCTACTGCCGGGCCAATATGTATTAGGGCCACCATACTTTTTGCTTTTAATCTTGCGTCCGTTTTGACTGCGGCCACTGCCTTTGACGCCTTGGCGACCAGTACCATCTGTATGATCTGTGTCGTGAGCTCGCATACCCATACCAACACATTGGGCATACCTTACATTGGAAAGTCTACTTGCCCTCACATCGCATTGACTTTGTGTGGGGGCAGGCAGTTTCTTTTCTAATAGTTCATTTATTCGCATCAAGTATTTAGTTACTTAAAAATGATAAGTCCCATCATAACAGTTTGAGCAATAAACCCAGCACAGATAGTGGCAATGTACAAACGATCTTTTTCCAGTAACGCCTTGATAAACAATGTGCTCAATGCGGCCCAGATGAAGATCATGATGTCAATTGGCGGAAGCACATCTGTCTTGGCCGCTAATATGCTTAGGAATGTGGGCACACTGGCAAAATGTAACATCAAAATCACAATCCAACCTAGTGCGTGTGCTGACACATTGACCAAATGGTTTTTAACAAAATGGTATACAGCATAGATACCAGCTTGGAAAAGATTAAAAATACTGTTGAGTTTACTCATGTTAAAGTTCCTTATTTGTAAAAGATATGATGACCAATTTTTGCTACTTTTTCCTTACCCCAATGCGGATTAATATAGTCCGCATGATAGTAAAGTGCGTCATGTAGGCTTGGTAGCCTGTAGTCTTCTAACAAGACTTTTTGTGCCGCAATCATGCTTTCATCGTAGTTGTTTTTGTTAATAGGATTAAATTTAACTGCCCTATCACAGGCCCAACTAAATTGACAAATAACTTTTTCATAGACTACACTTTTTTGGTATATAGTCTTACATACATCATTGGGAAACTGCCCGCTGTTTACACGGTTCAAGGTAACTTGTGCTACTGCCACTTTGCCTTCAAATGGTTCACTGCCTGCTTCATAATATATATTTTTAGCTAAACATCCTAATTGGTGTTCTCTAAATTCAGCGGTAATGTCGCTGGTTTCTACTGCCTTGGCATGGGCAAATTTAGTATCACATGCCCATTGTAGTAGAGTAACTGATCCCCATAGCAATATACTCATGAACATCAGATTAATAAATGTGAGAATCGAACGTGGTATCTCAACCTTGTCCATTCCTCGCTTGTTCGCAATATCAGTCATAAGACCTCCTTTTCGTTTACGCGGTAAGAATAGTTATACAATCAACCGTTAGTTTACGGTGAAATTAGGGCAAAGTCAAGGGTTTTTGGGGTTTTGTTGTTTAAAAGCCACAGAATGATAGTACTTCAATAACAGTTGTAGCGGCTCCTACAATACCACCTGCGATAGAACCACCAGTGACGGCTGCAATGCCTACCGTGGCTCCAATAGCGTCAGTAAGTCCGGCTGCGATTGCCAATGCTGTGATTCCCACAGCGGCGCCGCCTACTTCTAAGGCAATAGTACCTACCTGAATCAAGTCTTGTACAGCAGTTTGTAAAAATGATAGATGTTGTGTGCCACCTACCCCTGCCACAGCTAGAACACCATTTATTACTATGGGATTTGGAAACGGCACTGTACTGGTTCTTACAGCACCATCATTGCCAAATCCCGTAAAATAATGTGTGTATTGAGCATTATCAAACGGAGCTTCTAAATTTAAAATACGTGCTAGAATATTTTCATAATAGTATGGTAGATATTGGAATAGGGATAATGTTATATCAACTGCTGAAAATCCTGTTGAAGCTGTTGCCGGCCAGGGATTGAATGTTACATTCAAATTACCGTTGCCATCATCAATAATTGTAAACGCAGAACCAGCATTAGTACCCGTGCCACAAAAACTACCATAGGTTCTTCCACCAGCAAAGTCTGTTAGTTTAACAGGATAATCACCACTGTTGTATGTGCGAGCATCTCCTGAAATTGGAATTCTGTAAACTTCTCCCCAAAACTCATAGGCTGGCTGAAGGGCAGGACGTTGTGGCGTTAGTGTGCTCCACCACACTGTACCGCCAAAATCACTGATTGTTACGCCAAAACTACCGAGTCCGCTACTAGAAGTTCCTGAGATAATAGTTGTGGTATTATTTTTTGTTTCGTAAACGGGCCCAATATAGACCACAGTACTACTACTTAATGCTCCACCACTTGCGTATAATGATTGATTATTGGTATTGGCATAGGCATTAGATATAATAGTGGCTGTGTTTATGCCTGCTACTAGATTAGTATATCCAGTAATCGAACTAGTAGGATCTGACCAATCGGCTACCAACACTCCATTGATAGATAATTGTCCAGTCGCGTCAGCACTGAACTCAAAATTATAAGTCCCACTAGTCGGAACAAAAAATTCATAATCCACAATTAGATCTGTGTTGTATCCATTACCACCATTAGGTGTGATCCAAGCACCGTATGTCTGTAAAAATGAACCATAGTTTGTGCCAGTTGTAGAAGGATAAAGAGCAATACCTGCTCCAGGCTTGACATCAGCACCAATTCCTAATGTACTAGCAGATACAAAGGCTGTACCACTATTGTATAATTCAGGACTACCATCACCACCCATGCCAAACCCTATGGTTAGATATTTTTGACCTTCTATAACATCATAACTGAACCCTGCTATGGCATTGGTATAGTCTCGAGGACTCAACCAACTACCCAGATGTTGATTTTGTATGTTCAACGTATAATCTATTGGTATTGAAACAAATACAGGAGTTTGTCTATTGTCCACCGGATTGAATGTGGCCAGTAATTGTGTAGGGTAGTTACCAGTGATGGATGTGGGTGGTGGCACAGTACTGGCTGTATTTGAATAGTTTATGGCTGGCAGTGGTGGTGTAAACACTGTGCTGATGCTGCCAGGAAAATGTTTTGAAGGTATGACATTGATAACAAAATCCGACCCACCAAAAAATCCACCAAAACTTTCTACATATATGATTTCTGGGGTATCCATAGGCTGACTAAGGTACAGACCAAAGTTTGTGTTTGTGGTCAAACTAGCAGTGATACTTTGGACAACACCAGATGCTCCGGCGCTGAAGGCAAAATTTTGTATCACAGCATTACTAGTGGTCAAGGTACTAGTCAATGTAGCTGGACTGATATTGACAGCAAAGATGGGAAATGTAACTATGCTTTGGAATGTGGCACTGGCATTTCCATTAACATTGTTGCTGACTACTGTGATAGAATTGTTGTTGTACGTGCCTTGCGCAGAATTGGTAGTACCATACTGTAGAGTCAAAGTGGCAGATGCCCCTGCCTGTATGGTGGCTGTGCTGATACTGATATGGTATGTGGTAAAATTGCTTGCGGGATCTGGTGTAAACAATAGATTACTGATTGAACAGTATCCAGTGCCGCTGTTGGTAACTAGAACAGACACTGTGCCGGTGCTCAATTGGTTTACAGTATTGGCTGCGATTGGATGGAAATATAAAGAAGGATACAGTGAGGCACCACCCACATCCAATGTCTCAATTAATTGAACACTGGTTGCCGGAGCGTATACAGCTCCACTGGATTTGTAGGTAGTGAACCCTGCGGTGGGTAATACCAATATTGATAGATAGTCCCCTTCCGGATGAAATACTATTGAAGCTACCAATGTTGTTGGTGTGGTAAATGTATAGGTTACAGTGATAGTGCCTATATTGATATTGTTGTTTACGTAGGCCGCTGGGGGATTAAGATACGTGGCCAAATCAAAGATATAATTTTGAAAATTAAAGTCATTGTAGGTACTGGTAATCAACTGCGACCAATTGATATTAAGTGTGTTACTTAGATTATTAACTGCTATGGCCAAACTTGGAACTATATATCCACCAGTTTGAAAAAAGTGTGCCACATCGCCAACAGAGTTCCAACTGTATTCAACTCGGTGTGCTATATCACTGCCCCAGGTTGTGGTTCTAACAGAGGTAGTAGGCTGTGATGTCAACTGAGTGTTAATGGCATTAGATCGATTGGCATATACAGTGCTGGCCACATTGGTTAGGCTGTTTACAAACACCTGTCGGATAATACTACCAGTAGTGATACAGGGAAATGCCACATGATTGCCTGTTTGGTGAGTTAGACAAGCATCCAAATCATTATAAAGTTTGGTCCAATCTGATGTTTTAATTGAAGCACCTGCGCTGATTACAGATGATTGTATAGCATTTCCATAGTACGAAGACAATACCATACTAGCAGTTGTTTGTATTGAATCGTAGGTGTTGTGTGATAAAATAGTCATTCAGTTGGCCCTTGATCCTATATTTAGCCACATTTTTTTTAGGCTGTTGATCCTTTTATTAAATACCTATATAATTTAATCACTATGAAAACATTTAAACACAGCGGAACCTTGGGCGATATTGTATATGGCCTGGCCTTAACAAAATATTTTGGTGGAGGTGAGTTTTATCTCCACCTAGGACAAGTTGATTGGATTGCCCAACACTATTACGGCAATGCTCCAGATCCTTTCCATCAAGGACGCATGACTGAAAAGGATTTTGAGTTCATGCGAGAGTTTATGTTGGCTCAACCCTATATTACAGATTTTCGTCCCCTTGATCCAAAGACTGACGCTGTTACGCACAATTTGGATAGATTCCGTCCTTTGTTCGTAGGGCACCCAGCTAACTATGTGACCACATACTGTTTGGCATTTGGTATCACAGATCCTGACATGCACTTGGACGTTGGTTATGGTCCTTGGCTAAGTGTGCCAAATCCCAAACCAATTCCTGGCAAGCCTGTGGTGGTTAATCGCACACCCCGAGGATTTACTCCGCCGGGCTGTAACCCACAGTGGACACTATGGCGAGACGAGGGTGTGGATCAAGAATCTGTGTTTGTGGGACTGCCCCAAGAGTACGAAGAATTCAAAAAACTCACAGGTTGGAACTTGGACTACTATCCAACCAAGAACATGTTGGAGTTGGCTGAAGTCATTGCTGGCTGTGATCAGTTTGTGGGAAATCAAAGTGTGGCACTCAGTATAGCGCAAGGACTAAGGGTACCCTATGCTTACGAAACTCGTAGAGATCTGCCCATGGAACGCAACGAAAGTTTCTTTGCCAATCACGAAAATGGAAATTATTTTTAATTGACAAATTTTGATTTTGGCAGTATAATATAATTTTACAACACACAGATAGGACACACTATGTACACTTTTGAACTTTGGGTAAGATTGAATAATCTCCAAACAGCACACGTTCGTCTACAAGCTGACAATGCCATGCAGGCCAAAATGATTGGCGAAGCACAGTATGGTCGTGGCAACGTACTTAACTATACTCAGATAAATGGATAAACAAAAACTAGGAATCATACAGAGCAGGGGCTATGGTGACATTGTCATCGCCCTGCCTATTGCTTGGGAACATCACAAACAGGGTTATGAAATATATTGGCCCATTTGTGAACCATTCATTCCATCATTTCGAGATACTGCCCCATGGGTCAACTGGCTACCAGTGCCTGTAGACACCACAGGCTATTTCTTTTTGGACACGCCACTAAAACTGTTGGCAGAACAAGGCATTACTGATTGGGATAACATTTTGTATCTATATCAATATTTGAGTTCTGTACCAGAGAAGACTGATCCAGACTTGTTTGCCATGATGAAGTTTGATCAGTACAAGTACGCCAACGCCGGAGTACCATTCAAGAAGAAATGGGAACTGGATCAATGTATTACCCGCAATCATGATCGTGAGCAGGCCCTGTATGATCAATTGGTCAAACAACCACGCTACATGGTCTATCAACAGCGTGCCAGCGATGTCAGCTACGATTTTGATTTGAGCGAGATTGATCCTGAGCTACAGCAAATTGAAATCACCGAAGTCACTGACAATATCTTTGATTGGATTAAAATTCTAAATGGCGCAGAGATCTTGATTCTCATTGACAGTGTGTTTGCCAACATGGTGGATCAATTGAATCTAGCACAGACAGCAGACAAGTACTTCAAACGCAAATGGGATCGTAAAGTGGATGGTAATCCAGTACTGCTACAAGATTGGAGTTACTTGCCCACAGAAGCACCTAATGGTCAAGAAGTGCGCAGTATCACAGAAGCACCCAACCAGCCACAGATCAAACGCAATGCCGCACAGCAGTTGATGGCTAATCTGGCAAAACGCTGACATCAAGTATTAGATGTATTCTATCCTCACTGCCTGTATTCAAACAGTGGTGAGTGACAGTGTTATCAAACCACCAAACTTCCCCAGTTCGCATGGTCACAGTTTCATCGCCTGCGGTGAAGGTGTTGCCTTCTACACCATATAGGCAGAGGTGGTATCGACGATAATACTGCGATGCTCGATCAGTATCTATGTGTGGTTTGACACCTCGTCCTGGACTGATACGAGTAATTATCAGCCTTCCCACTTGATCACCATTAACCATGTGTTTGACTGCTAACACCGCATCATCAAGTTCAGGACAGAGTTTTTTATAGGGTAAGTAATTTACACAATCCATCCCTCCCGAATATCTAGTAATATCATCAAATCTCAATATGATGTCATCCACTTCATCATGTGTGATAGGAGTTCTTTTTCTAAGATCTATGATATTCCAAAGATTGGAGTTTTTTTCTAAGGCAGTAAGTAACGGTTTAGTATCAACTTTGCCCGTTAATCGAGCAAAGTTTTTCACAGCGCAGGAACACCAAACTGTAGTATTTCACAAGCCAGGGTATTGGCTGTGATTGTAGCACTGGTATGTTCGCAGGCCAAGACTGTGGGATTGGCAGTGGCACGGGCACCATTTACTGAAAAATCATCGCCGTAGACAAAGGCCACCGAACGAGTATTGACCACATATTGTTCACCAGCTGATAACTCAGTGGTAACTTGTCCAATGTTATCTCCTGGATAGATGGGAAACACACAGTAGTATTCACTGTTAGGTTCGTTAGCAGTGACCACAAACGTTGAGCTAGAAATCACATATGAATCCTGTTTGGGAAACACTTTGTCCAAACCATCACCTGCGCCGCCTGATTCGCTAGGAGTGTCCGTTCCTGGAAAACTCACTGTAAAATGGCCTTTGGTTATCACATGACGTCTAACATACACACTTTTATCAAGAGTGCTGGTGGTAATGTTCATTGTAGATGTCACTGAATCGCCACCATTTTCAAATGAGGTGGCTGTCATGATCAGCTGTGCGTTACGTAGAACCTGTCTTGATGTGCGTTTGGTTGCCATTATAACACCTGTACTGTGGCTGTGCTGGCTGTGTCAGTGGGCGCATCAGACCCTGAACTTTGTGCTGTGCCAATTGGCACGATTGGGATGGAAAAGTCCAAGACTTGATTAGTGGCCGTTGTGATAAAATTTTCAAGTTCTTGACTAAAGTTACTTTTCAATCTAGGACTGATTGTGGCCGCATAGGCAATGTAAATGGCTTTTTCAAAGTCACTGGTGCTTTGTATATTTTCAATACTGATTGGCACTTCAGGGCCATTTAAAATTCTAGACGATGTGCTGGCTACTTTCACGAAAGCAACCAATCTATCTGGATCGTAACGCATGATTTGATATTTCATATTGTATACCTTTATATGTGTATATTTATATACGGCCTAGACCACAGACACCACGAATATCTCCCTTGGTCGCAAATGTAATGCTACTGGGCGATTTACCATTGGATGAGGAAAATGCCGCGGCAGGTGCTTGTCCGCTACCACCATAACCATTGGTATTACTACTTTGACAGGCGGCAGCTACCCAACCACCACCGCATCCGCCTGTGTAGTATCCGCCACCCTTCTTACCACGTGTATCCACGATTTGATAAGCTCCACCACTGAACAAGGTACTGTTATAATTGCCATGCCCACTATTTCCCAAATGTCCCAATCCGTAGGCATACCCTGCCCCAGCGGCAAATCCATAGCTTTGACATGACCCACCAGCGCCTCCCTGTATGATACCATTATTGGTCACAATGGTATTGGTGCCACAGATAAAACATATGGCCGCAGTGGGCGATTGAACGCCATTAATATAACTACCACCTCGACCTGTGATAACACCCTTACTGCCCACTGTGATTTTAACAATAGGTGGTATACCCCAAGATGAACTAGGACCAATTTTGAGTGCAGCCTGCCCGTTTATATTGGATCCAAGTACTCCACATATTACGATATTGGCATAAACTGGGGTAACGGTACAGGCTATATTAGCACCTGATGACGAAGCCGCACAGGGTAAACATAGATTGTAGGCATAGCTGCAGGCCGGGAGATAATATGTGTAGGCGAAAGTATTTTCTGCCCCGTAGAACTCACAAATTTGAAGTTGTCCGCTGGTAGGTATTTTGGAATTTTGTGGTATACAGGGCACTAGCGCACCATTTCTATAGTAGTTGGAAAAATACACATCAGGACTTGAGCCTCCACTGCCTGCCGCATAGAGATAAACAGCTCCGCTGCCTCCTTGACCACCTTTACCCCCACGAGTTTGGCTGCAACCGCAACACACACCAGGGGCGCCACCGCCGCCTCCACTACCTGACCCAACACGTGCCGATGCGCCATTACCAGTTCCTCCATTGTAGTGTCCGCCACAGCCAGCACCGTAGCCACTGCTGGCAGCGCCACCCGAAAGATAACCACCCCCGCCGCCGCCACCACCAGTATAGATCGTAAGTCCAGGCAAGCTGTAGATTCTGCCTATGCCACCATTACCGCCGTTACTGTTAGTACCAGGGCAACCAGGGTGAAGGGTAGCATGACAGCATCCTGGGTGGTAACACCACGTTCCACCACCACCTCCGCCAGAAGAATCACCAGCACCAACATTGCCAGGGTAGCCTGCGCCACCCGCGCTGAAGGATCCACCTCCCCCCGCATAGCAACCAGACACTGCGCTTCCGCCAACGCCGCCCTGCTGACAGAAAAGGCCTGCGCCTTTGGATTTGATGATACTGGTCACTCCACCTGTACCTCCACTACCAGTAGTGCCACCGTAGCCTCCACCGCCTATTTGAATTGTCAGCACTTCGCCTGGGGTAACAGCATAAGAACAAATTTGACTACTATTTCCAGCTCCACCCCCACCACCTGGATAAAAACTGGTATTGCCGCTGGTGCCGCCCCCACCACCCCCACCAGCAACTAATACAACATTTAAGCTATTAACACCTGCGGGAACTGTATAGGTGAAAGTAGCGGCATCGTTGTTGCTACTGTAAAAGCGTCTAACTCCGTTGGTGCCTGGGCTATAGCCTGGAACGTGGAATGTACAGCTGATTTCCGCAAATGATATACAGCAGGTTGGAGTAGCTAGAGCACAGATATAGACAGCACCATTGTAGCCAGCACCACCAATACCTGCTGGATAAAGTCCGCAACAAATATAGCCAGGGCCGCCACCACCCCCACCACCGCCTGAACTGACAGCACTACTACCATTAGCACTATAGGCCTGGGCGCCTCGGCCGCCGCCACCGCAACCAGCAACCCCACCGGTAGTGTAGCCGCCTCCACCTCCTCCGCCGCCAAATGTAAGGGTACTACCAGCTACACATATTGATACGCCAATACCGCCAGTGCCACCACTACCCTGTGTAGCCGCGCCACCAATGTTACCAGCTCCACCCCCTCCGCCGCCCGCACAGTAACCGCCAGGAAAACAACCACTATGGTAGTAAGTACCGCCACCATAGCTGGACGAAATATTATTTAGGCCTCCTGCGCCGCCAGTGGGGCCGTTGCCGCCACCGCCGCCAAAGCCAGCCACTGTGCTGCAGCCGCCGCTTTTTTTCACACAGGTATCTCCGCCATTGTTACCCCCGCCACCGCTACCACCATTGCCGCCTGTGCCCACTGTAATAGTCAAGACTTCGCCTGGAGTCACTGGGTAGCAGTTGGTATGAGCCACACCGCCACCACCGCCACCACCGCCAGCACTGTAGGGATTCGTTTGAAAATAGCCGCCACCCCCACCACCACCACCCACTGCGGTAATCTTCATTGTTGTGACTCCCGCAGGCACTGTATAGGAGTACTGACCAGGGGTAAGATAGCTTAGTTGTATTTTACTATATCCAGGTAATTTTGCCATATCTCTTTGTTACTCTCGTATTATGTATAAAGAACCACTAGACCCGAAGCGCCTGGGCTGTTGCCATCGCCACCCGATCCAGTGTTATCCAAGCCTGCTGAGCCCACGCCGACTCCAGGTGCTAGTCCTGATCCACCCGCACTCACATAAATGGTTGTGGTTGAATTGATGTGTATGGCTAGAGCGGCAGTGCCTGAGCCAGGTATAGTGCCAAACGCCGGGAGACCAGCGCCAGCGGCGCCTGAACCCCCGCCACCTGCTCCAGCGGCAGATCCTGTGCCACCATAGAATGTCTGTCCTGTGGGGCTGATGGTGATACCACCCGTACCACCCACCCCACTATGTGATGCTTGTCCTGGATAGCCCGATACGCCAGTGACTGTTTCACCTGTGCGTGAGTTGACCACTGTGGTGGTTTGACCTCTTGAAGCTATGCCGCCGCCCAGGCCCACTGTGATTATCAAAGTGTCCCCAGTCTGTACTTGGAATGTGCTGGAAGTCACAGCTTCACCAGCACCGCCCCCGCCTGCTCCTGCGCCCGTGCCTCCACCAGCGCCACCACTCACAGACAGAACCTTCAATGCCAGTGTCTGTGTGCTGGTCCAAGTGGTACTGGAGGTAAAATATCTTGGGGCAAATGAGCTTTTACCATAGAGGTCGCTCATGTGTATAGCACCCGTGATGTCGCCACTGAGCTGTCGAGCCGAACTCAAACTCAAGGGGTTGGATGAGGTATAGCCCAATTCAACGTCAACTTGGCTAAAACTAATGGGTGAGCCTGATGCAGGTAAAGTCATAGTCATGTATTTACCTTATGTTAAATAAGCGATGATTCCTCATGAGCCCAAGACCCCAGTGATTTGGCAAAAACTCACCAAGACCAACATGGACCACGATAGGGGCGCCTGTATCTCAACCAAGAGTGATCAGATACTGACATGGCTACTGGGCCAAAATCGTGAGGAATGGCAGTATGAAGCCAAGACCAGTCAAGTCACAATGACCCGTAGACTCTATACCATGTTTTTATTGAAGTGGGGCCAAGTATAAGCCCTGAGAAGTCCGGCGCGAAGCGCAGATTTTAGACTAGATCCCTAGCTGATGTGATCAAATCTATACAACGAACTACTAGATCAGGATCCAAGTGTAGCCTGTGTGCTATTTCCAAGGGATCCAAACCCCTTGAAAGTAATTCCCTTATCTGTAGTAGAAATAGGCTCATATACACTAATAACGCCCTAATACCCCATTGTGTTGACTGAGTTGTGACAACATTGAGCAGATTGACAAAGGCCCTAGCTCACTGTATAATATAGTTTTTACACACATATATAGAGAAAGAAAGGCCCCGATGAACCCTAGATTAAGACAGTTGATGCTTCAAGCAGGCTATGCGGCACCTGAAATGGCAGGACGTGCCCAAAGGCTAGCTGAACTGGTTGTGGCGGCGTGCGTGGAACAGGTGGTAACTGGGGTAAAGACCAATCCACCCCAAGCAGAACCTCCCCAGCTGGTGGGAATCCTCGCCCGCAGAATCCAACAACATTTCGGAGTTGAACAATGAACGAACGAATTCAGGAATTAATACTAGAAGCAGGAATAATTCACTATGAAGAGGGCGGCGACCTACTAGAAACATTCGCCGAGTTGATTGTTCGGGAATGTGCTGGATTATTTCCAAATGTGTATGTAGAAATTGAAAACGAACACGGGCACACTCCTGTTATTGCGGCGGATTATATAAAAAAACATTTCGGAGTTGGAGAATGAACGAAGAATTTGAAATAGCAGGAGTGATAGGAACAGAAAAGTTCCCCCAAGTTAGACAATTATGGGACGGGCATACAGTCCATACCGATCAATCTGACGAACGAACTGTGCCCATGATGTTTAAGAATCTTCCTGCTGGTACGCAACTATTCATTAAGAAAACAAAAGATGAACGAACGAATTAAAGAACTTGCTGAACAGGCTGGCTTATCTCTATCACAAAAAGATTACAGTTACTATTGGGTTGAATCTAATGAAGATATAGAAAAATTCGCCGAGTTGCTTGTGAGAGAATGTGCTAATGCTATTGCCAATGACAGTCGCTTGAATGATGTTCGTAGTGCCGCTAATGGTTGTGTGAGAACGATTAAAGAACATTTTGGAGTCAAATAATGATTAAACTAACAGAATCGGAAGAAAAAGATTTGCTGGCGTATTATGCGTCATTTGAAATTGATGAACAGGAGACCGTTCAACCAGACTGGGTAAGTAGGAAATTTCCTTCTACCGGGCGGGTGTGCCGCTGTGTTGAATCAAATGGTTCAGTTATTATCAAACAGGTTGTGGAATACTATCCAAATTTTGGAGTCAAATAATGAATGAGCAAGCCAAACAACTTGCCCTACAGGCTCTTAAACATCCTGATAATGACAATGATGGACTAACTGTATTTGATAATGACGAATTAGAAAAGTTCGCCGAGTTGATCGTTCGGGAATGTGCCGAGGTTGCCGACAATGCTGATGCTACTAGAGAAAAATGGCAAAGCATTGGTAAATTTGTAAAAGAACATTTCGGAGTTGAAGAATGAGCAATCTTTGGTTTAATATTAGATTTGGCACTAGACATTTTCAGTGGTCAAGAGATTGGGAAATCACATTCCGTGTGAATCCTTACTTCATTGAGAATCCACCCACACGATGGTTTGAGGTGTATTGTTTATTCGGAAAGCAGATAGGGTTATGAACGAACGAATTAAAGCCCTTATGGGAAAGACACTAGATAGCGAATTCAGTCACACCTGGGACACCATGACATATGAAGGCTTGCTACAATTTTCAGAAAAGTTCGCCGAGTTGATTGTGAGAGAATGTGCTCAATCGTTTGAAGCAGAAGTAGATACTTGGAAAGAAATGGTGCCATATCAAGGCAGTATGAAACGCAAGGGCACACAAGCGATTAAACAACATTTTGGAGTTGAACTATGATATTAGAAGATTTGGAATATATTTTTGGGCCGCAGGTTGACGAAGGTACAACTAATTTGTATTACATGTTGATTGATGGCGAGCATCGAGTAATAGAACGACACAATGCCACGGCCATGGCCCGGCTGGTGCCCCTACTGGATAATTTCCAATATGCAGGCACTGAGGCAGGTATGCCAAGATTTACAAAATAAACCCTCACAAGATCGGAGAGAGAACCATGAGCACAATTAAATCAGCCACTGAACAGGAATGCCTACACTTTGAACAGTTCCGTAGATATATTCCCGGGGGTGAGTCTATGGATCCAAAAACTGTAACCCTGCTGGCTAAATTGGGCGGACTACAAGTAAGTACTCTCATGGAGTTGGCAGTGGCTAACCTCAGTGGATGGTGGCATGACAGTCAAAAGGGTTGGGATATCCGCGATGGTAGTGAAGTCAAATACGCTACTTGTCGTGGACACAGCAAGGGCAAGAGCTATGGAGCTAACATATCGGGATTACATAACAAGACTGGTGATCTCAGAGTACAGATTCTAAATCGACGTGGCAATCATCTAGGACCCAACCAGTTTTATTGGTTTATTATTCCCCGATGTGAGTATGAGCATATTACTACAGACCGGGGTAATTTGGAAATTCCATTCAGCCCAGATGGAACGCCTAATAGAATCGCACGTCGACAGGATAACGTCAACAATCTTTGGACCTACGAAGTACCCACATTCGAACGCATGGCTATTAGTAATAGCCTGCAGGAACGTGATATCAGACTTCAACACGTGAACACACTGTTTGAAGTAGTGGCGTAAAAACCCCGCTGTACGAACTCAGCGCGGACAGCATCATCCAGTGTGAAAACCCCGCTGTAAGCAGTTGAAGAACGGGTAGAAACTTGGTGAAGATTGTGACGGGATTCAGACTGAAGAATTGGTGAAGAACTGGTGAATCTTCAACGGATTTTGACTGAATCTTCAACGGACCATTTGACTATAGCCGACGGTGACTCCACCCATCCAAAAAAATTTTAGCCAAAAATCCCTAGTTTAGGCACTGTTTCACACCAAAAACCCCGCTAGAACACCATGATTCTCCACCATTTCTCACCATTTTCACACCAGGATTAGACTGGGATTTCTCGTGTTTTCTTCACAATTTTTCTACCATTATTTTACCCTAGTGTTGCGTGTGTACAACGGTGTCAACAACTTCCTGATTGCTCACACCGTGGCGTCCGTGTATAATAAGTACATAGACTAAGATACTAATACACACTGTATATAGTGGATTCAGCAACAGGAGCTCGTAGTCTAAGTTCTTGCATGCAAGAAAAACCCCGCTGTATAGAGTGTATAGAGTGTATATAGGGCCGTTAGCTCATGTTGGTTAGAGCAGTGGACTCATAATCCATTGGTGCTTGGTTCGACTCCAAGACGGCCCACCAAATGTTTGATAAACCGTAGGACCAGTGGATAAAGATGTGTGATGCTGATCAGGAGGTTAGAGTCCGTCGGGTCAGCTAAATCACATTGAGCTAGTGATCATAGATCCGGCGCACACAGTCCGAACTCGTGACCTAAACTCTAACAGGTTAAGGCTAGTGGTGAGCTTGATCACAGCAGGAACAAGCGAGGCGGGACAGCATGGAGATACTTGCTCACGTGCTGTACTAGTGTATAGGGGACCTAGTCCCCATCACTTTTAACACTCTAAGTCCATGTCCATATCGCTGGCAATGGTCTCCAACATTAGGGCCATGCGGGTGCGATCTGCTTTAGACAGTGTCTCTACTGTGTCATTGTAAAAGTGCTCCATTAGAGCCGGGTCCAGCGCAGTGTGGCCGTCCATGTACTCTAGTCCGTTATCGCCCTGGTCGTAAATTGTAGCGAAGGCGTCGGCAATGCGTTTGTTAAGTGCTTTTGACATAGTGCTCCTTTAGTGTTTAAGTGTGTATTATACGCCCTTTCGGGGCGAGATGTCAAGCAGTTTTTGCTTGTAAACGTGCCAGCTCTTGTTGTAATTGCGCAACACGCTCTTTTTCCAATAGGGCAATAAATTTTACTTTTTTAGCTTCGATGTCCTTACGGAACTTGGCTGTGCTTACATTTAGCATATAAGCGGTCTGACCGTAGCTCTGTAGCGTGTTTTGCATAGTGTATACTTTTGCGCGAGCGGCGGACATAGCGTATGCGTTTACTGTGTTAGCGTATTGACCCATTTTAGTACTCCTTTTAGTGTAAGTGTGTATTATAGCGCAGTACTGGCTCTGTGTCAACTGTTTTTTGTGTTGTATTTTCACAACAGTCATGGTTTACAAAACTTTACAATAAACTTGTTGACACGCTGGCGGATTGGCAGTATAATACACACATACACTAAAAAAGGAGCACAAATGAAAGATGCAATACTTGTTAAACTAGCGGAAGTGGAAGCTATGCTGTTAACAGCAACATGCGATGGCGAGAAACTAGTGGAACTGGAGTGCTTTAACGAGTTAGAGAACGCAATGAGCACACTATTGCAAACGGTTGACTACTACGTGGATTAATGTTATATAATAACCCTACAGCCCGTAAGGGCTTTTTATAGCGCATTTGACATTTTGGACAGAATGCGTTATAATAAGTTTTTAAGGAGCGAAGATGAAAACATTTTTAGTACAAATTACAAGAGAATTTGAGATTGAAGTTGAAGCTACAGACGAAACAGAGGCACTAGAGGTAGCACTAGAGCGTGTTGAGGACGAGTTTACTGAGACAATAATAGTTGACACACTAGCAGATTGATAGTATAATATACACTAACACACTTTAAGGAGCATGCGATGAGCGGAACATACGACGTGGTACAGAACCCCATTCCCCGTAACAATTTTTTCACCTCCCCATCATTGGGCGAGATCCAGGCTTTGATTGACAGCTTGCCCCGAAGTCAGCGGGCCAACGCACACTTGATCATGACCTACACACTAAATGCCTGCTATCAGTTGGTAGAGGACAAGATCCTTAGCAAAGAAATATTTTGTAGCTAGGCATTGACAGGCCCCTAAAAAGGCCTTATAATACATACTTACACTAACACACTAGGAGCTGAAATGGGTTACTTTACAGATACACAGTTTGATTCAACACCAGACCTGCTGGATGCTATCGCTGAGGTAGTGGAGCGTCACGTGCAGGGCCTGCGACAAGAGCCAGCTGAACACTTGGGCTTGGATAGCCGTTGCGGAAGGTTGTTTGTAGATGAAGACACTATTGTGTCATACACAGGCTCACGCTTGGACTACTACGGTGGCTTTGAATACATCCGAGAAGGCGAGGGTCGCACGACATTGGGCGAGTATACTTTCTACACTTCGGAGAGTGGGCGAGTGCGTGATGCGCTTGAGCAGTTGATGGAGTTTGACGGGCTTTGCGAAAGCGATGGCCAACCCGATGAGGCCCAAGAGTGGCATGACTTTGATCCGGAGTGCTGATATGAGAGCCTACGTTGACGGACAAGAAGTACGGGTAGGCGACTGGGTGTCGTTCAAAGCAGACATTGAACAGAGTGGTCGCGTTGTGCGAATCACAGAGGGCGGGTTCAATCGCACTCGATTGGTTTTGGAAAACCCCAATGGCTTCCAGGGAGGCTACATTGGGGGACAGACTGAGACTGTGGAAGATGCGGACGACTGCTGGTTGTAATAGTTGACAAGGCGCCCAAAAGGCAGTATAATACATACTTACACACTAAGGAGCACATATGGAATGTACACATTGTCGCAAGTGGCACTGGAACGGACTTAAGAGCTGTCCTACAGCACCAAAGTCCTAGTAGAAAGAAAGGGTATTATAGCCCGGGATTGACAAATGGTTAAACCGGTGCTATAATAAAGACATAGACAGTTAGGAAAGCATTAAAGGTTACCTACACCGCTAGGCGCCTGGAGAGATGGAAGCGTACCGACGGGTACCTGGTATCCAGGGCATGAAGGCCTCGAGCAACGGCGGATAAGGCAGGCAGTAATGACGAAGGCACTAGCACTATAGACGGTATAGAGCAAGTAGTCCGGAGTTCCTTTAGTTCTTTTCTAACTAGCTAGTTACAGGGTGTTGGCCTGAGGGCTGAACATTAAACGAGGTGCTCGCTCAGCCCGCCCAATCTAATTCAAGCCGTGGTAGTCCTCGGGGAGGGCAACTGATTGTCTATCAGTATCAGGTGGGTTCGAGTCCCATCCACGGCGCCATGTTTTTTTGGTTGACAAATGGTTTAACCGATCGTATAATAAAGACTTAGCAACAAAGGAGCTGACAATGGGATATCGCGTTTTGGACACTGGGGATAGGATGCGTGACAAGTATGGCCCCCGTAAGGGGCTTGAAGGTCCGTTCAACTTCTCAGGTCGTGTCTTGTATTACGATCCCCAGGAAGGTGCCTACTACGATCCCACCACAGACTTCTATGTGGAGCGGACTGAGATGGACTTTTTGAACAATGAATTGATGCGAATGCTTGACAAAGCATGATTTTGGTTGTATAATATACACTTACACTAACACACTTTAAGGAGCGAATATGCCAAATTGGTGCAACAACACAGTTGAGATCAACCACGAAGACAAGACCAAGATGTATGCTTTGGTTGAAGCAATTAACGAAGGCAAGTTCTGTAACTTTGCCCGTCCCGTTCCAGAAAGCCTACACATTGTGGCTGGCCGCGTGGGTGCTGATGATAGCCCTGAGCAGATCAAGCTCGTAGAGCAAGAGAATGCCAATCGTGAGAAGCATGGCTACGCTACATGGTATGACTTCTGTGTCAACGAATGGGGCACCAAGTGGGATGTGAATCCCTACGATACTGTTGAGTATGATGCCCAACATGACAAGGGCATTACCTTTGGCTTTGATTCAGCATGGAGCCCTCCTACTGGAGTCTATGAGGCACTGATGGAGCAGGGCTTCACAGTGCGTGCCTACTACTATGAGCCTGGCATGGCTTTCTGTGGAATCCACGATGAGAACGGTGATGAAACTTATGACATTGGTGGTTACACGAGTGTGACTGTCAAGGATGCGATCCCTGCGGATTTGGATGACATGTTTGGTATCTCAGACGGCATGGCTGAATACGAAGCAGAGAATGAGGATGAACTTGAAGACTAATGACATCATCCAGTGGGCAGGCACTGCCTGCTTCATGGCCATGTATACTTTGATGTCCTTGGACATGTATCCTTGGAATATCGTGGCAGGCTCCTTAGGGGGTCTGCTGTACTTGGTTTGGAGCTTTCGGGTACGTAATAAGCCACAGATTGTGACCAACGTTGTGGGTATAGCTATCTGTGCCGCAGGTTTAATCAAGTACTTTGGTTGACAAGACAGCCAAAGGGCAGTATAATTAAGACTTACACACACTAGGAGCTATCATGGATATCGAAAAAATCAACAGTGCAATCATGTTTGGTTCGTTTACCAACAGTGAATTGTCCAGCATCATCGATGCTGTCAAGTATGCCAAATCGCGTCTGCAGAAGACCACAATCCGTAGTTTGATGGTTGGCGACAACGTCAGCTTCACATCTAACAAGACTGGACAGAACATCACTGGCTTTGTTACAAAGATCGCCATCAAGTATGTCACAGTCAAGACCGTGCAGGGACTTTGGCGTGTGCCCGCTAACATGTTGACCTTAGTCGAAGACAAAGAACACGCATAAACGAGTTGACACAGGCTCAGGCCTGTGTTATAATTAAGACTTACACACACTAGGAGCTGATATGAAAGACTATGGAATGTTCACAGATGCTGGCAATGCTGTGATCAACGACATTGTTGAGATGGCCAACAAGCGTTTTCTGAACTGGGCCACTGTGATGAACCTGTTGATTGCTGTGAGCAAGGAAGAAGTCTACAGCGAGGCTACAGACACAGCGGTGCGCGAAGCTGTTTGGGATGCCGTTAGTTCGGTTGACAGCTGGCATCGAGTTACTGTATAATTAACACTTACACACACTAGGAGCACTACATGGGAACACGTTCACGTATTGGGATTATGCACGGTGACATTGTTAAGTCAGTCTACTGCCACTGGGACGGCTACTTGGCACACAATGGCGCTATCCTACAAGAGCACTACGACTCTGCCAAAGCCAATAACCTCGTAGCACTGGGCGACTTGAGTAGCCTGCGTCCTAACATTGGCGAGAAGCACGCCTTTAGCCAGTTTGTCTTGCCCGCAGAGGAAGTAGAAGCGTTCAAGCAACTGACCGAGGATATGTGTACCTTTTACGGACGCGATCGCGGCGAAGAGAATGTCAGCTGGAAGGTAGCACACACATTTGAAGAGTTCTTTGAGCAGGTTGATAACTGCTGTGGCGAATACTACTACATCATGCGAGATGGTGTTTGGTACTGCGGCACTACACATGAACGCAATGAAGCGTTGTATAAGCAGTTGGTGCCGTTGGCAGAGGCTTTGGCCGCTGAAGAGGAGGTAGCATGAAAACAGTACGAGTTCAAACCGTTTTGACACAGGAGCTTGAGGTTCCTGATGAATGGGACAAATTGGCTGTGTTTGACTTCCTGGCCGAGTACCAAAGTTTCCGCACAGCATTCCAAGGTATCAGCGACGTGGACCAAACAGCTAGGATTGTTGATTTGGTTGTGGTTGAAGAACGAGTAACAGAGATGGGCGAGGAGGCCTACGATGACTGAAATTAAGGATTTGAGCTACGACATTGAGCAACTATACATTGAAGGTTATAGTCCCAAGACCATTGCCATGATGTTGGAGTGCCCCATTGACATGGTCTACGATTGGATTGAACAGGTCAATGTGGAATGGGAAGATGCTTTCCCCCAGGAACAATACAGTCCTTTTGAAACGGTTAATTCATAAAAAATGGTTGACAGCCAATTCAAAAGGCAGTATAATAGTAAGTACAGTGGATGGGCCACTGATTGATCAACACACACATAGGAAATTGAAATGACTACTAAGACTTTTACACACGCTGGCTATTCTAAACTGAATGGCGAATACAAAGCACGATTTGCCAATGACGCTCTTCGCGTTAAGGTTCTTGAGAAGGGCGGACACACTGATGTCCAGATTGAAGCCTTCACTGAGCCTTTGACCAAGGAGCAGGCAGTTCAAAAATTGTTGGAGATTGGCTTTGCCGACAAGAACCCTGCGGCCAAGGCAGCATTGGAAGCCGAGTTGGACAAGCGCAGTGAAGCACCTAAGACAGTGAAAGTGGCCAAGGCCGTGAAGACCAAGCCCACACTGGAAGGTATCAAGATTAAGGCAGCCAAGGTTACCAAGGCTCAAGTTGAGAAGCAGTTGGCTGACATGGAAGAAGCATCCTTCTAATATGAGCAAACTGGCATATTTGGGAAGGCCCTATGTGGCCTTCGACCCCACTAACAGGGATCATAGGCGTTGGTTTGCTGAGTTTCAGAACAGGCACACCTGGGGTAATTGCCCCGTACGATTCATCGTGACCGATGACGCAGGTGATTTGGTAACAATGATCCAACGTAGATTGATTGATTTTTACGTTGGCAAAGAATTTAAGACAGCATAGATTGCTCCGACCAGTGCGATGCTGGTCAGCCTCGGGGGTAGTGTCCCGAGCAAAAGTCCCGAGGGGGTAGTGTCCCAAGGGCATAGAACCCCGCCCGTTGTGAAACGCCGCGGGGTTCACCTTTGGTTGACAACTCACTAAAATGGCAGTATAATTAACACATACACTAAAAAGGAGCCCAAGATGCAGACACTTTACATCACACTGGCAGTGGCAGCTATATTTGCAATCAAAGTATGGATACTCACTAAATTATGATTCGACACTATATTTTTCAAGAGACCACAGACTGGGGTGAGCATCCCACAGCCAATCATGTCTATGTGTTCACAGAGCCGCCTCGGGGACGTACAGCACGGGCTATTGGCTATGTGAAACAGGACAGCACACAGGTAGAGCTGTGGAAGAAGCCCTACACCATAGATCTTAGACACAGAACCTTTAAGGAGTTGGCATGACAGTATTAGACACAGTCACAAGGGTTCAAGAGTTCTTTAACATCGACTGCCGTGTTGAACACCGGCCATTCCAGGACTGGGCCAGCCTGCCAAGAACCCTACGTGGAGTCTACATCCTAACCGATGAAGAACAACGAGTAATCTATGTGGGCAAGGGATTCATCCGTAGCCGACAGGACAGTCATTGGCCCAAGGCACACGGGGCGCCTAAGAAGCATCAAATCTATCCCAAGGGCTGGCAGTGGTTGAATGAACACTTCAATGTCACTCCCAGCCTATGGACCTTGAACTACATCAGACTAGAGCGCGAGACTGAACTCAGTGCCATGGAAGGTGGCTTGATCCATCTCCTACAGCCTCTAGCCAATGATGAAACTTTCAAGGATCGACAGTTGACAGACTAATCAAATGGTGCTATAATACACACATAGACACTAAGGAGCTGATATGAAACAAGAGTACACACTGCGGATCTACAAGGCAGATCGGCGCTTGACTAGGGTGTCCAAGTACGGTAGCCGCAACAAGGTAGGACAACGATGCGTTGGCACTTATCAGTTCACGGGGCGGGACGAAGCAGGTATGGAGCGAGAAGTCCGTGAGCTCAAGAGCTTGTATAAGCCCAAGGACGGATTCTCGTTTGAATACTTTCCTACTTACAAGACTGTGAAGAGCTTGATGACAGGCGCTGATGTAGTCATCGAAACTGAGTGTCCCAGAGCTTGCGATCCCAGCTCAGAACTCTACTGGAGCATGTGATGAACCAGTACAGCGACGAATTCCTCATGTGGGCAGAATCACAGGTCTATGACAGCCATTGGCGCTTGGACATAGACTTACTTGATTTCCTACTAGGACAAGATCAATAACCCTAGAGGTTGACGGGTCTTTGGTTTTACCGTATAATTAAGGCTTACACACACTAGGAGCACTAATGGCAACATCATATGATCAACGACACGGAGGTCCCTACGATAGGGGCAGTGCCGATAGCTACTACCGTAGACCCTACAATCCTCACTACTATCGGGGCGCTACCAGCACCTCAGATCTAGTAGAGCTCAAAGACATGACCGCTGAGGAAATCACAGCCTACTCAGCAGGCTACAGAGACAACGAAGCATTGGGAGATCACAAAGAATGGTAATGATCGACGGACGTCTTAACCCTTTGGAGGTGCTCTTGGTCACCGAGCACTATAAAGCCCGGGGCATCGAGGAATATGAACTCATGCCCGGCAACGACTGCATTTGGTCGTGGCGTGGATCCAGCAACCGCCCTATCAACGAATACTTTATCTTTAGAGAAGGCCGTTTGGTTGACATCCAAATAGATTGACTGTATAATACAGGCATACACTAGAAAAGGAGCCCCAATGTTCACAGCCTTGTTCAACTTGTTCGTAGTCCTAGGAGCACCCTTGTTGGCCATGTTCGTGGCCATGATTGTCATGGGAGAATTCTAATGCGAGACGACGACGAATTGACTATCACTGGTCTCACACCCAACCAAAAGTTCATCTGCGAGATGCTATGGCGCATGCCTTCCATGCATGCCGTGGAAGATCTCTGCCGTGCGGGTGGCGCCGAATACTATGCCATGCGTGACATGCTGGTTGCGGCCCAGTTTGATCGCATGATGGAAGTTGATCCTGATGTTAAGGAATGGTTGACAAGCCTAGGCTAAGGCCTTATAATATAGACTTACACACACTAAAGGACACACACTATGTTCAAGCTCTTAAGTACAGCGAATCCCAAGATCCAAAAGGGAACGAAACTTGGCTACCTATCATTCATCCTACACCTTGCCCCATCCACCCTTAGCGGGCGCAACACCTGCCCCAAGGCCACAGCAGGTTGCGCATCCGCTTGCCTTAATACAGCAGGCAGAGGTGGCATGTTCAAGCGCGGTGAGAATACCAATACAATCCAAAAGGCTCGTATCCGCAAGACAGTGGAGTTCTTCTTCAATCGTGAAGAGTTTATGACCAACTTGGTCGCAGACATCCGTCGGGGTATTAAGTTCGCAGAACGGCAGGGCTTGACTCCCGTGTTCCGCTTGAATGGTACCTCAGACTTGAGCTGGGAGAAGTACGAAGCTGAAGCGGGCAAGAACATTTTTGAACTGTTCCCTACTGTACAGTTCTATGACTACACTAAGGTCCTGGGTCGTAAGGTCGGCCAGTACAAGAACTACCACTTGACATTTTCCAAAGCCGACGGCAACGATGCGGATGTGGCCAAAGCCATCGAGCAAGGCCTCAATATTGCGGCGGTGTTTGATCGTCTGCCTGAAGAACACATGGGTCTCCCAGTGATCAATGCTGATGAGCATGACCTCCGCTTCCTAGATCCCCAAGGCAGCATCGCTGGTTTGAAGGCCAAGGGACGTGCCAAAAAAGACTACACAGGCTTCGTAATTCGGTTGACAGAAGCGGCCTAAGGCCGTATAATATACACTTACACACACTAGGAGCAAGTATGCCAAGAGGTTACAAAAACGATGGTTCACCCCGTCAACGCAGAGATGGTAGCGGTCCAGTCTCTATCACTTATACAGCACCCAAGAATGTGGTGGTGCCCAGTAAGTTCACAATCAATCAGCGCTTTGGCTTTGTCACTGACATGGTGAACATGGTGGCTGGTGGTGATCAAGCGTCAGTGATCATCTGCGGTCCCGGTGGACTTGGCAAGAGCCATACTGTGGTCCAAGCACTCCGAGCCCGGGGCTTCACGGACGTGACCCTACAAGAGGCAGGTGAGATCCGCGCTCGTAAGAGCTATACAGTGGTCAAAGGCTACAGTACAGCAAAGGGTCTGTTCCGCTTGCTGTATGAAAACAAGGACTCAGTCTTAGTGTTCGACGACTGTGATAGCGTACTCAAAGATCCAGTGAGCTTGAGCCTGCTGAAGACAGCATTGGATTCATACAGCCAGCGAGTGGTGACATGGCGTGCGGACTTTAAGGACGAGGACCTGCCTAACTCATTCCTCTTCAAAGGTCGTGTGGTCTTCATCAGTAACATGAGCTCCTCACAATTGGATCAAGCCGTTGTGACACGAAGCCTGTGTGTGGACTTGAGCATGACCACAGAGCAAAAGGTTGAACGTATGCGTCACCTACTGACCAGTGGTGAGTTCATGCCCGAGTACGAACAGGTCCACAAAGAGGACGCCATGGACTTGATCGCCGAGGTACAGGACCGTGTGAAAGAGTTGAGCCTGCGTACTCTGATCCAATGCGTCAAGATCCGCCGGGCAGGCAGTCGTAACTGGGCTGAGCTGGCTGAGTACGCAATCTGCGGTTGACAAAGGCCCGAAAGGGCCTTATAATATAGACTTACACAACACACTAAGGAGCTAGTATGAAAGGTTTTACTAAAGAGCAGATCATCTCTGCTGTGGCGGGTGCTCAACAAGAAGCTGTGGCGGCTGCCCAGCAGATGTATGCGCAGGTAGGCGAGCGTGACGCTTGTGGCTTTGGCTGGGTGGACATCTTCGTAGAGCGTACTAACAGCCGGGAAGCAAAGGCGCTTATGGCTGCAGGCTTCCGTAAGAGCTACAGGCCTAAGACGTTGACCTTGTGGGATCCAGCAGGCTTGCCCACGCAGAGCATCTCTGTTAAGGAAGCAGGAGCAGAAGCTTTTGCTCGCTACTTCCGTAGCATATTCCCTGAGGCTAAGATCTACAGCGGTAGCCGTATGGACTAAGAGTCTAGCGTAGAGCGTTTGGGCCCCGTTGAGCTGGCGTTGACGGGGCTTTTTTTTGACTGGTGGCATGGTGGGTCACCGGTGGGTTGGTTGGTGGGGCCTGGTATGCATATTAAACTGTTGTATAAAAACAACAAAAGCAATGCCAAAAATTTCATCAAAAAAACCCGACTTATATTAGAACCCGCCAGATCTAGATCACCAGGTTGTTTTTATTTTTTATCACAGGTTTTCATGCATGCATAGACCGGCCCCTAAGAGTAAATATAGACATGCTGCCATATCTACGCTACGTCATAATCTTCCTACTCACTTGTGCTAGCGTGTTTGCCCATGCTGACACTGGGGATACCACTGTAGACGCTACATTAGAACCCACTAGCACCCTAAATCTCACGCTCAACGCCGCAGAATCTTGGACACCTCAGGATCGACATCTAGCTTATACGGCAGGCGCTCTCTTGTTCATGGATTGGCACACTACTCGTACTATAGCTCAAACGGGGTGGTGTCATCATGCCTGTTTTGAAACCAATCCCCTATTAGGTAGATATCCCACTACTCAGGCCTTGGATCTTCATTTTATGCTAAGTCCTTTGATCTTTATACTAGCTGATCAATTGCCCCAGTATCGTAGGGACATACTCACTGTGACCACTATTGTAGAGGGCATTGCTGTGACTAATAATGTTCTACGCTTTGGATGGTCTTGGCAGTTTTGATGTCAGTGGGCATACTGTAGATTCACTGTAGATCCACTGTAGATTTTACAGTAGACTGCGCTGTGGATTGTACCGTGTTCAGTATTATGGATATTATCCCTCGGCCACTCCGGAAAATCTTCTCCCTAAAATTTTTCGCGCTCCGCGCTTCGCTCTGGCCCTTGGAACTCTCGGCCCTTTTTCCGTTTTGGCGTAAATATTTCTATGCACATGCTTTGGGATAAGTATCCCGTATTACCCTATCATGCTGTTGCTCCATGGCCCTATATAGAAGATCCTAGACACCAAGGACAGGGCGATTGGATTGAACAGGTCAACTGTGTGGAGTCATGGTTAGAACGTCATGTTGGCCCACACTATCGGGATTGGACGTGGGATATGTGGACTCTCAAGCAGGCCTTTTACTGTGGTGTGGCTTTTCGTCGTGAAAGCAGTGTCAGCTTGTTTCTACTGAGATTTGGCGCTTGAAAACTATCTAGCGTTCTAAAGATCCCCTGGACGAAATTTTTTACAGAAATTTTTTACCATGCACATTGACCTGGGGTAAATATACCTATATAATTGCTGTATATACACATTAGGAGATATCTCATGGGATGGTTTAGTACCTTATATCAACGCATTGAACAAACTGAGCAGGAGCTGTTTGCTCAGGCCAAAAAACAATCAGTCATGGCCACCACTGCTGTGGATCGGGCTCGTGCGGAGTTAGAAGCCAAGATTCAAGCAGCCGCGGATCTAGCTGAACAGGCAAGGATCACTGCTGAAGCTGCAGCCAATCGCGCAGCCAAGGATGCGGCCAACCTAGCCATTGAAGCTAGAGCGGCAGCTGAAGCCGCGGCCTATCATCGCAGTCAACTCACACCACCTCAAGAGCCCACACTTTGACATCAACCACTGCCACTGACCATACCGCAGAAGTCATCATGGGTGAAACACCTGCAGCCGAGGCCACAATACCTCCGCAGGGTGATCTACTGAGTCTACATCAGCACTTTGTCACCGGAGCCTATACCATAGTCAAACAGGATTTCCTGGACACATTGCGAGGAATCAGTCTACAGCATCTGTCACTGACTAGGAAGAGCACCAAGCTCAATCCCCTATACCCCGTGTATCAAACTGCCAATCTCACTGGCGAGGAGGCACTACGGCCCTTCTTGGACTATGTGGCACAGACTGGCTGGAACATATTAAACAGTCAGGGCTATGCCATGGATCATCTACAGATTGCCATGACCGAGGTATGGTGCCAGGAACATCACCTGCACAGCAGTATGGAATATCACACACATGGGCATGGCAGTCAACTATCGGGCTTTTACTTCCTAGACGTGCCCAAGGATTCCAGTATCATACAGCTACACGATCCACGTCCAGGCAAGAACATGACCAATCTCCCTGAACGCAATGGGCGTGATGCCACCATGGCCAGTGGCAGTATCATATTTGCTCCCCGTGAAGGCTTGTTGTTCTTTACCAACAGCTATGTGCCCCACAGCTTTACACGTCACGGTGGTAAGAAGCCTCTACGCTTCATACACTTCAATCTCGCTGTGGCGCCTTTGCCCCCACCCGAGCCGCCTGAGATCATATGAACACCTATCACATAAGATTCAACAAGAGTCGTGGACAGGCGGGACGTGGCACTGCCGAACATGTGTGGCGTGTGTTTGAGAACGGTAGGGAGTTCTTGTTCAAGCACTTCCGCATAGAAGGGCTCACGGTCACAGATTCCGTCACAGGATCAGGTGGGGGTGGTGACGACTGGAATATGACCTGTGAAGGTTATATGACAATAGACCGTGACACCAGCACGGCCATAATATCAGGCACCGAGCCTGATGATTCTAAATAATTCCGCCAGCTCTAGTAGCGCTAGATCGTAGTCCTTGGTGACCTGAACAGCCGTGCCACCCCGGGCACGCCATTCTAAACAGTTGCTGGTTCGGTCATCCACCAAGATGTCCCCGGGTTCACAGTGATGTTGTTTGTCATAGCTGTAGGGACCAAAGTGTACACGTACCTCGGGCCAGCGTTCGGCCATCCAATCAATTTTATCATGGAACACTTCATGCATGTCATTTTTGTGTGGTATGGCTGTGAGCATGCACAACTGCCAACCCAATTCGTCTCTAAATCTACGAGCCAGAGCCATGAGCTCATGTGCTCGGGGCATTTCTGGCAAGTGCCGATAAAAATGATCTTGACTGCGTATTCGTTGCCATTCCTCGTCGGGCCATAGGCTGTTGATGTCTTTTTGCTGTTGGATAAATTGTTCGGCAGCGGTCTCCCAGTCTGCAACCACTCCGTCCATGTCTATGTAGATTGTGGGCATATTTTGTGTGTTCTTTCTCTTGGTTATATACTGTAATTATACTGGGCCCCATGAACAAAATCAACTAATTGACACAGCTAAATACTGCTATGACATTACCATCAAGCGGAACACTGGGATTAGGCAACGACGGTGCCTCCAATGGCATCGGCTATGAGCTGGGTGCTTTCTATGCCTATCACGGAGGTATTGCCATGGGAGACACCTTCCCAGAGCAACTGGTGGGGCAGAGCGCCAACCAAGCCATCAACATGGGCCAATTCTACGGACGCAGTTATGGTACCACTCTATACTATAGTTGGAATTGGTATTACACCAGTGATCGCAACACCAACCCCACCACCCAATCTCAAACCTATAACAATCCTGGCTTTACAATCAACGGCTATAGTGTGTTCAATATTTATGTTTACAACTATTACCCCTATTATTATAGTGGCTTGATCATGAATGGCTATCCACCTAGATATTTTTTCAACTCACTCACTGGTTATAATTACACAGCCACTCCTGGCGGCGCATATTATTATTACCAAGGTGGCGGTTACAGTTATTATCAATGGGGAGGATTTTCCAATACAGGGCTATTATACGCTCCCGCATATTCTAATGGTTCCGGCTATCAAACCTTTAGATACAATTAAAAAATTAAATTATGTCAGATACATTAGATCTTCTTCGTCAGCAGGTTGCGTCACTATCCAATGCCCAGGACTACGAAATCAAGGTCTATATGGGTAATATTTTGACCTATGTACCTGCTGCCACTGTACTCACTGATCCTGTGGATTTGGTATTATTGGGAGATCTTCAGGATCCAAGAACACAGTTGGTCAGCATATATGACGTCACTGACGACAGAGAAATGTCAGATTTGGCATTAGATGCTGAATGTATTCAAAATGATTCAGAATTCAATCAAATCTATAGGTCCTTGATCTTGTTGCCTGTGCGTAGATACCCTGCTGATAATTTCACTGACCGTTCAGGAATATTTTTATCCGGATCACCAATTACCATACCGTCTGACACTTACACTGCCAAGACCTACGCAGAGATCATGGATGAGACTGCTGGTAGCTATGCTAATTTGAATCCTGTGGTCATGTGGAGCGGAGGTATTGACTCCACAGCCATACTTGCTGCCTTGGTCAAAAACAATATTAAATTCAGTGTGGCCTTTGATGCCAACAGCCAAAGAGAATTTCCTGAGATGTACGACCATGTACGACAAAATTTTGATTGTCTGCCTTTGAACAATTATCTTATTAATGATGCAATGCCCTCACATTTTGACTTTTTAAAACAACCGGTAAGCAATAGGACTGTGATCACTGGTGACTGTAATGATCAACTGTTTCCCGTACTACAGCACAATTTTAGTTTGGGCAAGAGATTTTTTAAATGTCATCAAGGCAGTGTGGGCGATTCGAGAATTGATGACTTTTATAAATCACCCGTGAATGATTCGGACAAATATCTATCCGCAGAAGACTATTTTGTAAGTAATCATTCTAGAATACATCAATGTGATACCGCAGTGAGTCAAGCACTGTATAATTCTGCTGTGGCTCCAAAATTAAGTCAGTTTCCTATGACAGTTGAATACGCATATCAACTGGCCGGCTACTTTAGATTCATATTCAAATACCAAATGCACTTGGATAATCTAGTCCGTATGAATAAAAACACTCTGGGCAATAATTTTCAAGCATTTTATAACACTGAAGATTTTCAACGTTGGGCCATGACAAATTTTGAAACTCTTTATCAAACTGAATGTGCTACTTACACAACCATGAAGACCACGGTCAAACAATATAGTTACAGTGTGTTCAATATTCCTGAAATTCTCAGTCAGCATAAACGTGGATCTGAATTAGATCGTAGCCTAACCCTTCCAGATAATTTACCCACAGCTGATACCCCGCAATAAGTAAAGATATGAAATATATCTTTGTAACCGGCGCCCCAGGCTCTAGGTGGAGCAGTATACCACGACTGATCAAAGACAGTGTGGACATTGACAGCACCGACTATACTGAGGATCGCACCTACAGTCATGCGGGTACCGAAATTATTTCGGGGTTTCATGGTGGTTCATACTTTGATCCAGGCATGGAATTTGGGCAATGGTTTGATCGACTCAGTGATCGTACGCCTGAACAGTGCGAGGCAGAATTTGATCGCCCCTTCTCAGGACAGGGTATACGCATCATACGCTGTCATCATTTTGTTTATCATATAGATTTTTTGAGGGCTAACTGGCCCGACTGCCCCATAGTTCTAGTCTACCGTAATGACCGCGATTGTTTGGATTGGTGGATAAAATGCGGTGAATTCAATATCACCTATCCCAACTATCAATTCTATCGAGATTTAGACACGATGTCCAAACATATTGCTCTTCAGAACTATTGTCTGTTAAAATATTGGACAGGTAATGACATCAGGGACAATCATGAACTATGCCGAATTCTTGGCATCACCCCGCCAAAAGAATTTTTAGATTTCATTGCCAATGACACACATGTACGGATTGCATGAATCAACAGGAACTAACACATTATTTCAGAGAAGTCTGGAGCACACTGCCTATCAGCAACATAGACAGGGTCATTTATTCTGGGCTACAACTGGCCAGTCGTATTAACGCCAATGAGCAAGTTATAGACATTGGTTGTGGTCGAAATCATTTCAAAAAACTTATACCTAATCTAATAGGCATAGATCCTGCTTTTGATGAGGCAGATCATAGACTGACCTTGGAGGAATTTGCTCGAGTCAATCGAGAGCAGTTCAATGTGGCATTTTGTCTTGGCAGCATAAACTTTGGATCAAGGGAAACCATAGAAAATCAAATTGGCCTAGTAAAAAATCTACTGTTACCCAAGGGAAGAATATATTGGCGTTGTAATCCTGGAGTCCAAGACCACGGTGCTGTGGAAACTGAACTAATTGATTTTTATCCTTGGTCTTTTGAAGAACATATTAGACTTGCCGATGTGTTTGGTTTTAAAATTGTGGAATTGCGATGGGATCAAACCAATCGAATCTACGCTGAGTGGCGTCTTAGATAATGGACTTTGTAATTCAATATACACCTTGGCTGTTATTGGGCACTCTATATGGATTTGTGTTTGGCATTATTCCTGTGGCAGGTGCCGGCACAGCCTTGCTGACTATCTATAGTTTTATATCCTATTTCCGAGGCGACCCCTACAGTCTTATTGTGTTTACCACTGCCGTGGTTGTATCAGCCAGTGTGGGCGATCTGTTTGCCAGTGTGGTCATGAACATACCAGGAGGCGGGGGTAGTGCTGCCACCATGGTGGATGGATATCCCATGGCTCAACGCGGTGAAGCTGCCAGAGCCATGAGTGCCAGTGTGTTTAGTTCAGTGAGTCAGGGCGTAGTATGGGGAACGTTAACTATTTTACTATTGCCCTACTATGCCAATGTGGTGTTGAGTTTTGGTATACCTGAACAGTGGGCATTTTTAATCTTGGCTGTTACCAGCATCTGTTTCTTAAGCAGTCAGTATTGGGCAAGAGGTATACTGGGACTGGTATTGGGTATATTTGCTGGATCGATTGGTACTGATCCTGTGACTAACGCTGAACGATTTACTGGTGGCTGGTTTTATCTAGCCGATGGTATACAATTTGCTCCAGTCATGGCAGGGTTGATGGCACTGCCTGAAATCATAAACGCTGTTAGAATTAAAACCACATACCTACAGTCATCTCAAGATAATTGGCTACAAATACGACAAGGATTTGGGGATTGGTGGGCGAACCGATGGATCAGTGTCAGAGGTGGAATCATAGGTGGGGTAATTGGTATACTGCCTGGTATAGGCGGGGCTATTGTGGATTGGTTAAGCTATGGACAAACTGTGGCCACAAACAAAAATGAAACCATGCCTTTTGGATCAGGCAATGTCAAAGGTGTAATTGGTCCTGAGGGTGCCACACTGGCTCAAAAGGCCACTGCCTATGTGCCCACGGTATTGTTTGGTGTACCTGCGGCTCCTTTTGAAGCAGTGGTTATGAGCCTACTGGCCTATGTGGGATTGGATCTAGGAAGCCAAACACTGCTGTCAAATCACAAATTTTTTGATGCCTTGAGTTTTGGTTTCATGCTAAGTTTGGTTCTAACATTTTTTATCAGTATAGCGTTCATAAAATATGCCACAGCAATAACCCGTGTGCCCTTTAAGTATTGGGCGGCCCCTTTGATTGCCTTGATTGTTTGGTCCTGCGTCGACTATACAGGCGGCTGGGAGGATTATGCCATATTGTCCATAATGACCGCAGTGGGACTATGTTTTAAATATTTCAAAATCAGTAGGATCAGTTTTATCATAGGCTTTACTCTTAGTCATAGATTGGAACTAACCACAGGGCAATTTTTGGCACTGTATAAATTTCAAGATCTCCTGCATCATCCAATTAGTTTGTGTCTGCTTGCTTTTGGTGTAATAATACTAGTATACGGGTTATTTTTTAACCGCACAACCATTAACTATCATTGAGGACAAATGAAGAAACTTTTACTAATTATTTTATTCTGTGCCTGTAATTTGGCACTGGCAGATATGACTGTGGTAGTACCCAGCGCCACCGGGTGGCCCACTGTGGTTATTCCAGAACTGGCCAAGGCCTTGGGCGAGCCTATTCGATCAGAAATTATACAGGGCGCTCGAGATATTCCTGCCGGCAACAAATGGGCAGAAAAATATCGTTATGATGACTCCTATATGTGGTACAGCAACGGCGGGCAAGCAGAAGCATACCTACTAGAAGATGTTAAGTTTAATTTTAACGACTATGAACCTATCCTAGCACAAAATCAAACTATCATTGTGAGCTATAATAAAACACAGGACCCCTACAAAAACATCATCAAGTTTGCCGCAGGGTCTGGTATGAATCCTGATGCCATGGCCATAACCATGATGGTTTGTGGACCGTTGCCCAAGATGGCAGACTATTTGGATTGTTTTCGTAAACATGTTATCTATGTTCGGGGTATGAAAAATTCTGAAACAGCACTGGGATTTATCAGAGGCGAGCTAAATGTTACTAGAGAAAATCCCTTTCTCTACAAACAACAAATTGAACCATTGGCATTTAATCAAACATGGTTCTCAGCAGGACTCATGGACATTAAGACAGGCAAGTTAATTTCAGATACAAACTTTCCCAAGGGCCAAAGTACATTTAACGAAGCATATAAGGCCAAATGGGGCAAAGATCCTAGTGGCGAGTTTTACGATGCTTGGCTATTGGTCAAAAGCTATAGGGACGTATTACAAAAAGTTATTTGGGTCAATAAAAATAACCCCAACAAGGATAGATTGATTGCCGCGGCCCGAAAGATGATTGCTGATCCAGAAAGTCAACAAATTATTACCAGCAGAGTTGGAGCATATCCTTGGTTAGTGGGCGACGAAGTTCGACAAGCACAAAAGAGATTAGACAGTATGTTGACTATAACAGCCCTGAAAAACCTAGTTGTATGGACTAACGATGCTTACGGCATACAGGCCATAATTAAGCCTGAAATTGTAAGCCAACACAAATAATTATTTTAGGCTTAATTCTTGATCGTGTAGTCGATCAATTAAGATTGTGATTCCTGCCAGTGTGTGATCGTTTCGTAAACTCTTGTACACTAGATTGGGAATACTAAACTCTCCTGATTTAGTTTGTAATCCCAACTTGCGGTATTTGCGTAGTAGCTGTACCGCATTTCTACATGCATCCAAAGAACCTGTCTTTGTGGCATTTTTCAGTATTTCATGCCATACAGCAACCATATGCTCTAGTTTTTCTTTGTCATAGTCGGGAAGATTGGAGTTGGGTTGTTTGATCCAACGACCATGTAACACACTATAGCACCCTCCACTAACAGCAGGATGATCTTTATCTTCCACGTATAACTCTACAGGCACAGCGTGAATATTGATATCATAATCACGTTTGTACAATAATCTCTTGGTGTCAAATAATTCAGCCGCAGTACTGTCGCATTCCACACTATCATAGTCTGCTATGAGGTGTAGATCAATGTCGCTATGCGTCGTGTAATTGTAATTGGCATTACCACCAGTGATCACTATGTCTACCACACGAAATGGAGTCTCAATATAATTTTTAAAATCTTCAGCAATACGTAACAAGGCACCCCTAACATTGCTTTTTAAACGATTGTGATCCCACAGTTTGGGATTAAGCACCTTGTGATACTCTATGGGTTTAGAAATTTCGTTTGATATCATGACTGGATATTTATTCCAATAAATATTGGATATGACAACAGTTAAAAATAAAACTTATTTTGGCTACTTATTATGTTCTAGTCCTAGAACCAGCCACCATGCGCTTGAACATGGTGTAATATTAGTGGTAAGTCATACTCCTGACATTGCTATTGGTATACAAATTAATCAAGCCATCCCTAACCAAACACTTCAAGAAATCAGTAGTAGAATTGGTATAGATATTGACGGCCATGATCCCATATGGTTTGGTGGCCCAAATGGTCAAGATCGAGTACATGTCATACACAGTAAAGATTGGTCAGGTCGCTCAACAGTGTCTATCAATGATGAGTTATCCATAACCAACGATATATCAGTACTCACTGCGCTGAGTGCTGGAGAAGGCCCTAGCATGTTTAGGGCATGTGCTGGATACTGGAGTTGGGAAGGAATTGAGCTAGCACAAAGCCTATCAGTCCGTCCCAGTAAAAAAATCATGCGTAACAGTATGAGTTGGGAAACTGTACCTGCTACTGTTGATCTAGTACTAAGTTCGCATGGTGGCGAACATCAATGGCAACAGGCTATTGATGCCAGTGCGTATCATCAAGCCAGTCTTTGGTTTTAATCCTTTTCTGGATTTAGACTACTGATCATACTTCTAATTGCTGGAGCATTTGTCCGCGGCTTGGGCAACTTACTAAAATCAAAGCCTTCTTTAGGATCACTTCGTTCAGTGCTAGTGCTGACTTGACTAGTACGTTTTAGCCCATCAATAACACTATTTGATGGACTGTTCTGACGCTGTTGATTAAAACTGCCTTCCTGTTCTTCTTCACAGTCAGTAATGCGTAATGTATCCAAGTTAAACTCTAATTCAACTTTTTGTCCCACACCGCTTGAACTACGTGTCTTCATAAACTGGATTTGATAGCGTCCACGTTCCTTCATAGCACGACTTGTAAAGATACCAATCACGTTATCTGCTGTCATGATCTTACTCAAACCACCCGAAATATGACTATGGTCAAACTCAATTTCTTCCACAGCACTACGATTCAACTGACTAGCCGTTACCGTAATACATTGTGTTTCCATGGCCAAATTACGAATCTCTTCTGACACATATTTGTCTTTAACAAACAAATCGCTGGGACTTACCTTCACTGACAAAGGCATCATTAAATCGAGGTAATCTATGAGTAAAACGTCTGGTTTTACCCCTGTTTTGATCTGATATTCCTTCAAATAGGCCCGAATATCGTTACAATTTTTACCACTAGGCATATACTTAACTTGTAGGTGTCCACTGCGTTTTTCCAGCATTTTAACCTTGAGTTCCACATCATCAATGTTACGGAAAATGTCTCTAGTACTAATGCCAGTAGTCATACTATCTAATCGCATACTGACCAAGCCTTCACTCAATTCAAATGTCAAGTAGATAACATTTAATCCGGCCAAGGCCCAGTTAACACCCATATTGGCCAAGAACAAACTCTTACCGCCACCTGATCCAGCACAGAAAATATTCAACTCGCCACGGTTAAATCCACCATACAATTTCTTATCAATGCTGGGCCATCCTGTGCTAATTTGTCCATTATTGTCTTTGAGCTTGCTCAGTCGGCTTCTAGGATCAGCAAAATAGTCAGTGCCCATGTCTCTGCTAAGGCTAACCTGTATAGCATCTTTGATCAATTTTTCCACTGGGCCATAATCACCAGTTTCCAATAAATCGCTAGAAGCAATAATTGCTCGCTCTAAGCCTTTGTGTCTACTGAACTGCTCAAATTCATTTAACAGCCAGTCATAGTTTTCACGTTCCAAAGTCACTGAGGCAAAGTCACTTCTTGTACTGGCATTAACAATACTGACTTCAGGCATGACCTTATATTCATCTACATATTTGGTAATAAATTCAGCGGCTGTTTGTAATTTTTGATCAAAGTTTTCAGGATCAAAAATATTTTGGCATCTGATAAAAGTTTCAGCATCACTTAGAAACATTTCCAAGTAGAGCCGTTGCATGTTGTAATCGTAATTGGGTTTTGGTTGTTTATTCTTCGACATTCTCTAGTTTCTTCTTTAATAGATGTAAATTTATCTCGCCTGACACTTTGTACTTTAAAATTGTGGTTAAGGTATACAGTCTTCCATATCTTTTTACAGCATCAGCCACATCCTTGATGTCATCTTCCCAAGGGGGCAAGCTCACACTCCATCCTTGTTCAATGGCTGTTTTTATCATCTTGGCACCTGGGCGATCTCGATCTGGCACAACTATAACTTCACGATTCAATGCGTTAATCCGCATGATCTGAGTTTCGTTAGGCTCATTATGACCTATAGCACATCCTTGAATAGCAATAGCATCAAACTGTCCTTCTACAACTATAGTATACTGCCTATTGTTGATCTGAGCATCTATATTGAACACATATCCTGGTTGAGCATCAGTCAAATACTTGGGCTTACCGTCTGTTATTTTGCGCCCAGTATAACCCACAATTTTACCTTCATGATAAAACGGAATAATCACACGGTCTCTATAACCGGGGGTGGCACTCCAATGCCAATCATACCAATCCCAAGACATTTTGCGAGTTGATACAATATATTCAATTACAGCCAGCAGTTCTGGATCTTGACAATCTTCTGCTACCCAGGTATCGATGGATAAACAATCATCAGGTAGCGGTCTTTCTTCCAATACAAAATTTAGCGGACGTTTGATTACAGGTTGATCGTCTTTGATTTTAAGAGCGGCCAACCCTAACTTGCCAATATCAGATTCAGATAGGCCCAACCACTTGAATAAATTTTTGGTATTTTTACTTAATAGTTTGCCCGGAGTCCAGCCCGCTTTGAAATTACAGTTAAAGCAGTGATACTGAAATCCGCCATCTGAATTTATTAGTACTCCGCCACGTTTTCTAGTGTCTCGAGTATTTCCATTGTTATGGCAACACACAGCATCAAAGCTAGTCCATCCACTGGGTGTAGATTTTCTTTTTGGAGGCAGTAATGTTAATAGAGTCGACTGTATGTCATTCATCTATTAAGTTTAACTTCTATATAGGACTTTGTCAAAGGTTCCGGAGTAAGCAGTGTCTGTGTTGTCCGAATCCAAAGGGCCTTTGGTAGGGATATACATGATTCTAATATAAGAATAGATACCGTTGAAATTCACATAGTCAACTCCACTGAACCCATTATAGGTATTGGCAGCGATGGTAAAGTATTTGTTGTAACTGTCTGGTTGATTGCTTAATGTGCCTTGGATAAACACTTGTCCTCGGAAATTGGTCATGTACATGGCCGCGGTTTGAAGAGCTGAGTTTGAATTATACTCTGGATAGGCATAGACATTGCCGCTTTTCCATTCATATAACTGAGTATGAGAATTATAGGTTTTTAAGAAAGCAGTGATTTCCTGACTGGGCTGAAGTACAGGGTACGCATCTTGTGCCACATTTACTATACCAGCAACATTGTAATAGGTGTTAGAATATGTGGGTAAAAATGTGCCATCAGTCATATCCATGTAGGTCACCGAGTACTGATAAGGCCCTATATCTAAACCTAATGTGTCGCTTTCAGTTAGTGATAGTTGTGCGGTCCCACGTAGAGCTAGAGTTGCAACAGTCAATGAAGTTGAGGAAGATACTGGATAGGTTGTCAAATGGTTCAAGGTGACAGTGTTAGTTGATACGTTGACCACTGTGCTATTTGGTGTTATTCCAAAACCACTTACAGTCTGTCCTATAGCAATGCCATTGGTGTTGGTAAATGTCAATGTATTGCCAGTCACAGGTTGATCTGCTGAAGTATTTGCCAACATTGTATCATCTAAGATTGTTAATTGTTTTCTCAACAACTGTCTTTGAGTTGTGGCATCAAACATGTTAAACACAAACACGGAACTACTAGACACAGTTACCAATTTTTGGTCGCTGTTCTTAAATTGTATTCTTATATTGTTTTTAATACCTTTTTGTATTGTTAGTTCACGTTGATACATAACCTGATTGACTCCTCGAGTAGTTGGATCCAAATCTAATATGACCTCGAGTATATTTGGATATAAATAGATTGGTAAACTTTGCATAAGAGTATTTATTAATAATGGTAACCCCAGAAACCTTCCAAGAAAACTATCCCTTTGTTTCCTGTATCAAATCAAATAATACAGAGTATGTCGGAATCATAATAAATTTTGACGAATACGTGGCCACTATCTACGACATTTCACTGATCAAAACCTCCGCAGAACGACAGCTTTTTTTAGAAATGGGAGAAACTTGGTGGTGGGAAAGCAATCGTAGAATTCCCATTAATATTTTCCTTAAACAACAAATGCAGTTGTTCAAGTATACCATTAAAACTTTTAACAGCAAAGATGTTGAACTAATCTTTGGACCCAGTGTTAATTTAAGAGAGATTGCGGAAAAGCGGATCAAACGCAAATCAATTCAACTGGTTAGAACTCCTAAGAGTATTCGTAGCTAATTCTCTCACAGATCAAATTCATTTGAACAACTATAGCCATTGCGTAGGCCACAGCGTGTGCTTTTTTAAAATAATAGTCGTCAGTCGTCGGCTTCGTCCATACTTCTGCGAATATGTCGTTCCAGCTCTTGTCTAAGAGGTGTTTTTTTGCTGGGCGTATTATTGCCAAGCAGGCCGCGAGCTCTTCTATTGTTTTCGGTTTCAGCGTCTTCAAGATGTGCCCGTGACCATTCACGTGAAATAAGAGATTCGTGAATTCTTCTTGTTCTAGTAGATCCCATAATGGCTCCGTTGATAGTAATGTGTTTAAATGTTCTTCATTTTTGATGTCTTTATATATGCTGACATTCAAAAAATCTATCTTAAAATAGCCCCTTGCTTCAGCGATCTTATATTCAATACTGGATTGTCCAGTCAATGGATTAACTGGAATCTCCTGTACATAAATTCCTGTATTGTGTTTTTTGACTCCGTCGATGGTTGCTGGTACATGTTTAATTACATCAAGTATCTGCGTTCTATCGGCAAAATCGATATCAATGTCTGGCATTTATTTCGTCCAATGTTGGGGCATAATTTCCTCGGTGTTGTACTGTGATACTGGCCGCGGCATTAGCAAATATTATAGCACTATCTATATCCTTTGTCATTAGGTATTGATAAGTCAATGCTGATAAAAAGGTATCACCACATCCGCATACATCCACTATTTCGGCAGGGTATCCATCGTAAACCGCTGTTAGAAAATCTTTTTTATACATAGCACCTCGTCCACCTAGAGTAATAATCATATTACTGGCTTCGCTAGTTCGTTTGCTATATTCTAATTCATTAATTTTGATAAAAGCAGGATTAAATCGTCTTAGGTCTGTTTTTTTGGTGTCAATAAAAATTGGGCCATCAAACGATCTACATACATGTTGCATTTCTGAATATGTTAAAAATCCTTTATTGTAATCGCTCATTACAATGGCATCATAAGTTTCTAAAGGTAGTGTAGTGCGGCCACTCCAGGGAGTTAGTTCACAGTCATTATCTACTCTTAATAAATGTTGACCAGATTTTTTATCAATGTAACGTGTCTTTGTAATTGTTTCCGCATTGGTAATAAAATCAACTTTGCAACCTAATGTGGTTAAATTTTTATATACATTACTGGCCATACCCGGTGTGGTATAGTGGTCCCGAATATTCATAATGGGAACAGGTGCTTCGGGATTTAGTCTATCGCAAGTACCTATATAGTACTCGTCAGTACAACTGTCACCCAATAATAATATCTTGAATGATCTTGCTGGTTGAATAGTCGCCAACTCTGTCATAATAAACTACTTCCTTACAATATTGATGTGCTGTGGATTGTGTGTCCGTTTTCCAGTCACTACCCTTGACATACACATCTGGTTTATACATTTTCATCAGTTCAATTAATTCTTCTGTACTATCAAAAAATTCTACAACATCCACAGCTTTAAGATTTGATAACATAGTACGTCTAAAATTTTGATTGTTGATTGGTCTTTTGTGGCCTTTAAGTTCTTTAACACGTCGATCTGTGTCTATTGCCACAACAAGATAATCACCATAACTACGGGCAGTGTTTAACAACGCCACATGTCCAGGATGCAAAATATCAAATGTTCCGTTAACCATTACCGTGGTCATGGATAATATTTCCGTAACTTGGTTAAGTCGGCACAGGTGTATTTTTGGTACTGTGACTTGATATCATCAGGCATTGGAATATATTCAATCCGTGCTTCCATACCTTCAGCAATAGTTTCTGCTATATGCTGAAATGATTGAGGTTTGCCAGTGCCCACATTCCATATACCAGTTTCTTTAACATCAAAAAATTTCTTGTGTATGTTGATTACTTCACTCACTGGCACAAAATCACGTTTAAAATTTTCGCTACCTTCAAACAATTTAATCACACCAGTTGTTTCTGCTTGCTTGGTAAATTTGTGATGCGGGCTCGGTTGATCCTTGTGATCTTCGTGTGGACCGTAGACATTAAAATATCGAAACCCTTGTACAATAATGTTGTCAAATTTTTGTGATTTGACATGTCTATCAAACAAATATTTGCTCCAAGCATAAGGACTTTGCGGACTTAGTTCGCCATCCTCGCTGAAGTTTGGACCCATGCCATATACACTGGCACTGGATGCGTATTGTAAATTTACCTTGTTGATTTGGCAAGCCACAAGCAACATACAACTGAAGTCATGATTTTGTCGCATGACCTTTTCCACATTCTTTTCGTTGGTACTACTGATAGCACCAAGATGAATACACCAGTCAAGACCTTCAAATTCTGGAACTTGATCTCCCCATTCATAAAAACTTAATTCATGTTCATCTTTGAGCGCATTGACCATATTTTGGCCAATAAATCCCTTATATCCTGTGATTAAAATTTTCATTTTTGACTGTCACCTTTACCCACACGATAGTTGTCTTCAACAGAGTCCGGAGTACTTACTTCAATGACAGTACCCGCTTCTAGGCATTCAATTTGGTGTGGCATACATGGAGGATTATGCCACACAGCACCGTCATGTACTTCTTTTTCGTAAACTTCTGCGTTAATAGTATCAATCCAACGGATAATAAACTTGCCTGATTGTATATACCATGTTTCTTCTTTGTCTTTATGAAAGTGCATGCTAAACTTAGCACCTGTGTTAAAGTTCATAAATTTTCCACAGTACTTGTCATTGGTAGCCCAAATATATTCCGAGCCCCATCCTTTTGGAACTAATCCTTTTAATTGTGTCATATAATACCTGCCTCTTCGCAAATTTCTTTTACCAGCGCAACATCTGCTGGCACTTCTTTAAATCTTTTTAACCAATACGGAACATCAAAAGCCGGAGCAATCATATCCAACTGTTCGTCACTCATTGTCTGTATCATTTTTTTACCAGTGTTGGTATTTAAAATTACCCACGGGCTAATATTGCCGTTTCTAATATCATGTACTGCTTTGTTTAAACTAACATAATTGAAATAATGTTCAAATTGTGCTTTGTGTTCGTCGGCCCATTCCATCATATTTTGTATGGTTCGTTGTACTGCGGATTCCACCGGCTCTGTCTTTATTGTGTCATACAGATATTTTTCGTATAAGTCGTCTCTACACCAGTGATCCAATTTGATTCCGCTTTTAATCACATAGTCAACAAATTTGTCTGGATATAGTGGATTAGTATTGTTTATAAAAGAACCAAATTTAACAAAAGCATTATAGTAGGCAGTATCACAAAATTCTTCATAGGTTTTGAGCTTTTTTCCGCCTTGGGCCAACTGCCAGAATCTATTAAATGCCATGTAGCCAGCTTGTACTCTCTTTTCATTTTTTTGAAGCGCACGGCGTTTTCTTTCGCACATATGAGCCACAAGAGTTTTTTCTTGTACAAATGCCTTGCCACAATGAGCGCACTTATTAGACTGATTCACCAACGCTATCATTTAATGTTCCGTTTAATTTTCTTGCCAAATTGCTGGCAAACCAAACAAGGTCATCTAGTTCGACAAAAGTACCTTCAACCTTCATTGTTATGTCATGAGTGTGATCATCTGACACGATGTAAACTTCATGATTTTTATTTACTGATACAGTCCATAATTCTTTACTCATATTCTTTCCTTTGTTTCTTATCAAATCCCATGCTGTCAAACAACTCTTCTCGGTCATTTTTATCCATCATGCTGGCTAGCATTTTGATCTCATCAGCTTTCATAGCAGGGTATATTTCACCCAATAGTTTTTCAAATTTATCAAACTTATACTTAAGGGATGGTAAGTATCCGTGAAAAGTAGTACCGCCGGTACCTACTGTTGCGTATAGCTTATACATCAATCCAGGATGCTTATGATTTAGTTCAAAGAAATTTTTATTGACCATTTCATTGGTCATTTCTACATACCATTCCTGTAGGTCTCTATTTTTACTTGTGGTGTTGCTGACAGATCGAAGTAAGGGATAAGGGCTAAACTCTTTTTGTTCTTCCGGAGTTAGGTTGTTGTAAAATTCATAATTTTTAGTGTCAATGGCAGACATTACTCGACCAATTTCCAGTAATTTTTCTTTTTTTGGTTTAGCTGTCTTTTTAGTTGCCATCTCTTTCCTTTTTATGTGGAACAAGTCCTTTTTGTTTTACAGCATCTTTATACCATTCAGTCAAAGGTTCTGGATCTGGCGGAAATGTCACGGTAAAATATTTTCCAGGACTACAAGTACTAACACCTATATTGCCGGAGGCATCGATATGAATTACTTCATTGTCGCCAACAACAAATACTGAATTATTTTCTGCCATATCGATCATCATATTCTTTGCTAAGGTAATAAGTTATTTTAACACGTTCCAGGGCTTCTTGTATAGTGGGATTGGATTTCGCCGCACGTCTAATTTCTCCCCATAACTGGTCTTCTCGCATCTGATCAATCAATGTACGGCCATCCGATGTCCTGGGATCAAAATTTGGATCATCTTTATTGTAATCCCAGCCAGCTACCTGTCTGGTGCTGGGATCGGCACCAAATTCTCTGCTGTAGACAACATCACCTACACGTTCATGAATATACGTTGCGCCTGGTTTAAGATTTCCCATATTACCAACATTTAGTATAATCTACAATCTCACTTTGACGACTAACTTCTTTGACAAAATAAGCACAGCGTGGTTTGGGGCCTTTTTCCAATGGCGTACACAGCAGTTGTCCCGGACGCATTTTAGGAAAGTACCATTTGACGTCTTGATAAACATCAATAATATCAATGTCTAAAAATTCTGGTCTAAAACTACTGCGTGGATTGAAACAAAATGTTTTAAACCCTCGATCGTTAAGACTAGTCAATGGCAACACTTCCATTTCTGGACCTTCTGGATCACCTACGATGGTACACCAATCTAATGGCATGGTAAGTTCATGCGGTCCAATCTTCAACACCACAGCTGGCCCTGTAAAACTTTCTAAAAAGATCAGTGGTACAAACAAGTGATCTGGATTGGAGCTATCGCTGTTATCCATAACAGCAAATCGCATGTCTTCATCTATTTCGTCTGGAAGTTCATTCAGATAAAACGTTTCGTTTTCTATTGTTAGTATTTGCATTATTAATATTTGACCTTTTGAATTGTGAAAGGATATTTCGCTTCCTTGTAATAGCGTTTGCGTTCAGTGAGGTGTCTCTTGGCATATTTTGACGCCGCCGTGATATCCCAGATCTGTACGAAGTCTTTGTCGTCGGCTTTCCGAATACCGCGTCCAATTGATTGTATAACGCGGACAAAGCTCTTACCGGGCTCAATGAGAACCAGATGAAAAATCCGAGGAATATTAATACCCACAGCGGCCACACCGTAAGTTGCCACAATAATCTTGTTGTCAACAGTCTTAACTTCGTCATATTCTGCCTTTCGATCTTTGGTTTTTACTTCACCACTAATAAAAACACTTCCAGGCATTTTTTCGACCATGGTCTTTCCAGACTCTATTCGACCAACTAGTACCAGGGTGTTCCCAGTTTCCGCTATTCCTTGTATTAGATCACAGATATAAGAGATACGATTATCATCAGTGACCAAATATTTTAATTCTTCTGCGTATGCGCCAAACTCTTTCCATTCGGCAGTTTGTACAATGTTCACATGGCAGTTACTTAATACACCTGCTTCCTGTAATTCATGAGCATGTACATGGTTAACCACCTCACCTAGGCTGGCCTTGATGCTTTGAAATTCGTGGTCGGCCTTGGGTATAGTACCAGTCAAACCCCAACGTATTGGTGCTTTGGCTAGATTGCGTGTCAATAGATTTTTCAACACTTCTGCCTTGGCCATGTGTACTTCATCTACCATGACTGTTTGAACATTGTCCAATAATAGCTCTAATTTTGCCGAGGCTACTTCGTCCCAATTTTTGGTATTTTTATCTAAAATATTAAGACTTTGCCAAGTACAAATTGTGTGTGTTCGATCTAAATCTTTCTTGTCACCATAATAAACGCCTACGTCTAAACCACAGTTGACAAAATCTTCTAGTGTTTGTTCTACCAAACTTTTATTAGGCACAATGGTTATTGTTCGACCATATTTTTCACAAATTTTACTCAAAGTTGCGGTGGTAATTGTTTTACCAAAACCAGTGGCAATTTCCTGAATACATTGTGGATTTTTTAAAAATATGTTTATGACTTCAACTTGGTCTTCTCTAAGTCGTATGGGTTGACCAGCAAATCTATGTCCTTCGGGCCATGTCAAATCACCCCAAAAATCCGTGGAAATTTCGTCAAATCCTAGGGAGATGGGAGACCTCTGATCTTCTAATTCAATATAAAAATTCTTACTCTCAAGGTATTCTAAGACCTGCGGAAGCATACTCATGTAGGTTGTTCCGCCAAGACCAAAGAAGCTCACTGTGCCGTCCCATCGACCCAATTTATAGGCTGGTCTGAAGCGAGCAGTGGGGTCTTCATACTTGAATTTTTTAACCAAGGCTTTGCGTGTGTCAAGATCTAAATTTTCAATCTTAACATTTACTTCATCCTTGATAATGATTTTACAAGTCGTCAAAGTCAAATCCCTGTGCTTTTATTTTAACATCAAAATATATGGAATTTTGATGATTTTTTGTGAATTCTTTAAGAGTATAATGCGCCATGGTATATCCCATGTTAATAATACTATTAAATTTAATTCCTGATTTAATAACTGTTTTTGGTAGTTTACCGCTAACAAACACTATTTTAGTATCGTCATGAATTGGCCCATTTATTGCCTGATTTTTGACAAAATCGTTAAAATTTCGCCCATTTTCTGTCGATAATCTGAACAAAACACTCATGTTTTTACTATCCACATTCATACCCTTTAGTAGGGTATGTGCCTGTGTAATTTTAGCCAGTTCATTTCCACCAGGAATGATGAATAAACACGGAGATAGATATTTTACGATCTGTTCCAGACAAAAAATGTCGGTATTTTCAGCTTTCAACCGGGTTGGAAAAGCGTAATTATTTTTTAAAAAATCACGTAGTACAGGATCAAATTCTTCACTGGAAATATACTGGTCGATATATTCATCCCATAGTGTAACACCATATTTCCTTGCTTGGAAAATTGCTTCAACGATATCGTCGGTATCAATTTCTGGCATATTTTTTGGAGAATTCAGTATTTTTAAGTCTCCGTCATGTATTGCTAACGTAGGAGCATATTTTTCCATTTCGTTAACAATTTTATCTGCCTCGTCTACATATTTTTGAAAATCTTCATCAAAATCAAAATTTACATCAGATGCTAGTGACGATAAAAAACTGATATTATTTTCATTTAGTGGAAAAATCCAGGCAGTACTGTCTTTATCCCAAGTTGCGGTATTTCCAGCCACACTTTTGAACTTTTTAATTTTATCTATTAATGATTCATCGTAGGGAAACTTAACTTCAATAGATTTATTCAAAGTTTCATGGTCTATAATTTTAATACTACGAGCTGTTACGGTTTTTCTAATTGTCAATCTGTATTTTGGATTTTCAATAAGTGGTTTTACATCGGTATTCATAAAAGCAGATAGCGCACCCGTATGTTTTTGTAAAATCTTCAAAGCAAGAGCGGCTTGCTTTTCAGTAAACCCTGTAAGTTGAAAAATTTGGTCAGAAAAGCTAACGGCTACTTTGTGATCCCACAAATTTAACCTTGCTGGACAAGATACTAGAGCTTGAATTAGGTCTTCTATATACATAATATTATTATACACTCACAGTGAAATATCTTCAAGACCTGCCGCACGTAGTTTGATGATATTACCCAATTGCCATTGTTTAATATCCAAACCTTTGATGATTCCTAGCCATTGATTTCTCAACATAGCAAATTCGTTGATGACTTTTTCCATGTCAATAACGTCTGCTTCACCTTCTACAAACTTTTCACAGTCTCTACTACTTAGATCTCGATTATAATGTTCTAGATATTTTCTAAAAGTTTTTGTACGAATTCTACGTAGCTCAATGTTAAGATATTCCAATATGGCTTCAATTTCTTGAAGTTGATTAAATCTTTGTTCAACTATTCCAGGCAAAGACGCAGAGGCCTTTTCCACGTTTCCGTAGATTTTGACCTCTGATCTTGCGCTTTCTAGTTCATTGTAAAAATGGTCTAAGCAGTCTGGAAGGTGTGCTATGTCTTGACTGACTTTAGCATACCAAGTCATAATTAATATTCCTCGTCTTCGTATCCGTAGTCGCTGTCGTCTCCTTCGTCTTCGTCTACTTCTTCATCTTCCAAGACAAGTTTGATAGCATCATCGAGATTTGAGTCATACCCCATTACAGATTGTAGCACACTGGTTTCAACATCTTTGCCCAGTAAAAAATCTACAAAATGATTTGCCGCTACCTCTTTATTTTTATCAGAAATATATTCCTTAAAAATATCCCATATTTCAATGATTAAATCTTCTTCCATTTATGCTTCCTCAGTTTCATTTGTTGTATCGACAGCAGGAGTTAATGCGGTTTCGTCCCATTCTTGCATAATGGTCATGAGTTTATCCTCAGTCCATCCTTTACGGAAAAACGCATGGATCTCACCTGTTGCCTTACTTGTATATTGTAACTTGTTACCTGATTTTGTCAATATACCTTTTGCTTCAAATAGATCAACTAGTCCACTTGTTGGCGCCATACCTGTTGAATAGGGAATCTTAACTTGTACAGTTTCAAATGGTTTAGCATAACGAGTTTTCATGATCTTACAAGCTGATCGAATACCTAATACTTCGGACACCTTATTGCCATCCTCATCTTCTTTCAACTTCAACTTCTTCATGGCAACCACAATGGAACTTGCGTAAATGAATCCTTGTCCTCCAGAGATTTTATCATCTGGATCAAACATATCTTGACTAGCGTATGTGTGATTTGTAGCAACCAACCCAACATTATAACTGCCAAACATGTTTACACAATTACGAACAAGACTGGTCAGTGCTTTGGGCTTACGACCCATATCACCTTTCATTTCGCCTGCTTCAAATTGATTTACATCAGTTGGAGTAAGCAACATGCCCAATGAATCAACCACAAATAACACCTTAGGACGTTCTTCTTCTGGCATTACCTTGTACTCTTTCATGAATTCTGAAATAGTTTTTGCTACATCATCAATCATGGCCATGTTGAGTTTAAGTAGTTTTTCTTCAGTGGTATCTACACCTAAATCATGTAACCACTTTTCATCAAGAGCGTTTTCGCTATCAACTAAGATAACATAAATGCCTTGTTCTTGTGCGTGACGAATAATATTTCCGCTACAGATATATGATTTACCTGCTCCACTTTCACCAGCAAAAACTGTTACTTTACCCAAAGGAATTCCTTTGAAGAAATCCCCTGAGATAAGATAGTTAAGAGCGTAGTTTCCAGTGCTGATCCAATCAGTCGGATCATTGAAGCCTATACCAAGCCCATCAATAGACTTGGTGATACTTTTTCTAAACTTACTAATGTCAAACGAACGACTTGCCATTTTTTTCTTTCCTTAATTTTTTTAGTTAAACGGTCTATCTCCTAATTATTTGTTTTCGTTGCGTTTGCGAATCATTGCGATAATGTCTGCCGCACGATTGCCGTTTGCTGGTTCGTTTGCTGGTTCGCTTGCTTTAGTTTGTACTGGAGTTGGCTCAACATCAAACGGAGCATCGTCTTCGTCATCTGCTACTGGGGCAGGAGCCGCTTTAGTCACTGGAGCAGTATTAGCTGGTGCGCTGGCAGTATTACCACCATAGTTACCCTTCATACCGTCTGGCTTGTAGTATTGACCCCAACGATCCATATCAAATGCTTCACCGTCTACTGACGCTTCAAACATTTCTTTGATAACCTTGAGTTCAACATCAGTTGGCTTCTTAGGCAAAAAGCTCTTCAAATCAAACAAGCCATACTGCTTGATTGCAGCCAATTCTTGTTCGCTTAGAGCACGTTCACGACGACTCCAGTTTGAAGTCGTGTAATCTGCGTAACCGCCCTTGCTGGTCTTAGCAATCTTGAAATCCAAGCCACGAACATAATCAGTTGGCAATTCTTCAATTTCACTGTCCATTAATGCGTTTTTGACAATGTTGAAGATTTGGCTACTCATAATAAAGCGGCGAATTGGATTTTCTGGTACTTTGTCTTCTTGTAGTTTGCTATCAACTACCAAACCTTGGAACAAGTAAGACTTCTTTTTCCAGTACTTACGGCCCATTTCTTCCAAGCTCTTGTCCTTAAACCATGGACGAACTTCTTGTAGAATTGGACAAGCCTCACCCCACATTTCCATACAAGGAACTTGTACAGTTACAGGTTTAGAATTTGTGTCACCCTTAACACCGGCGAAAGGCAATTTGATCATTGCTCGTTCAATCCAGAAAAAAGTGTTATTTGGGTCTGCGTCAGGAAGGAATCTGACTGTTGCTGTTTGTCCTTCTGCAATGTTCCAATGTGCGAAAATTGCGTTGTCACCACCGCCGCTACCAGTGTTTTGTTGAGATGAAGCTTGAAGCTTCGCGCGGATTTCTGCTAAAGTTGCCATAATGTTTTTCCTTAATAATAAATGTTATGCCACTCTTTTATAAGACACTGCTTATAAAAGAAAAAACGCATACAACTAGTATATGCGTTTTTATTTATCTCCGCAAGAGTTATCTTGCTACATTTTGATTTTATTTTGCCAAACCGGATAACTTCAAAATATCTGCCATTTCTGGAACGACTTCTTTTGGTCTTCCATCTTTGCCCATAACTTCGCCATGCCCCAAATCTAATCGAAGTTTGTGATCTTCAATTCTACGTTCAAGTTCTTTCATTTTGGCCACATCATGGTGTGCTTCTGCTTGTTGATAAAATTGTGTTAATTTTTGTAATTGTGGGCTTGCTTCATAGGCTTGGTTAGCCATGTGATTGTTAACACCCCATAATGCTGCCAATAGTGCGGCACCTGCGGCAATTTTACCACCTAGGCCTTCTTCAGCTGGCATTATATTATTGCCAGGAGCATGACCGTTGTCAGTTTTGTCGCCAATACTTTCTACTTTTGCCTTGACGCTGTTCAACAATTCTTTCAATCTTGCCAAACCATCATCTTCAACTTTGCCGTGTTTTTCTTGCCATTTCTTGGAAAGTTTTTCCATGAATTCCATTGCTAGCTGTTCACATTGATCGCCAACTTCTTCACCAAACATTTCGGCACATTTCTTTTTAACATCCAAGGCAATATTTTCTTTTCCGTTAAATGGACCTACATCTGGATTGTCTTCGTTAAAACGACTCTTGACCAATTTGGCAACTTCTTTAACAACTGCTTCACGAGTTGGCATAGTTTTGTTAGGCATGCCACCCATTTCTTCATTTTCTGCAGTTGGTTCTTCTTTGTTAGATTGTGGTTGTTGCTCAGTGCCACTCATACCCAATGCTACCAATAATTCTGGATAATCTTCTTGTGCCCATGCTTTGAATACTTCCATGGCATTTGTGGTATCATCTACATCTGCCATTTTAGAAAATTTATCTTTTAAATCACTTGAGTCTAAACCTAATTCGCTAAAAAATTGCCATGCTGTTTGCCCTTGTGGACCTAATTGTAGTTTGCCATCTGGTAAATCTTCGACTGCTGTTTTCAATGTTTCAATTTCATCATCAGTTAATTTGCCTTGCTCAGTTGCGTCGGCCCATTCTTCAAATGCGTCAATATCTTCTTTGACTTGTTCGTCATCACATTCACATGGGGCTTTGTGACATGTATCACACTCCTCATCTTTTTCTTCTTTTACATAATCTTCAAGATCAACAGTATTTGTTTCACTCATAATTCTATGTAGAAGTGGAAAATATTGTGTTAGTTCTTCTTCAAATTTTGTTTGTGTGAATTTTTGTTTGTATTCTTCCATTGTCACGCTGTCAAGTTCCATCATGGTGCTGGCATCTTGATCAGCTTCAAAAGTCTCCATCCATTTTTCGTAATGGTTTCTTTTTCCCAAACATTCCACTTGCGCCTTCAATTCATTTAGTCGGCCTAAGGCACGTTCTTTGATGCCAGTGGCATCATCGTGTAGCGTTGCGCTGTGGACTTTACGTTGGAATTCGCCTAATTGAGCTATCTGCTCACTCATTTTAATAATTGCTTTGCCTGCTTCATCATGTGGGATTCCACCGTGATCTACGTGCTGTGCCATGGCAAACGCACCGGCTGGGTGAATAAATGGATATTTAAAACGTTCGCCGTCTGCGTTTTGAATAAAAATTGCCTTAATATTTTTACGTTGTGAACGACTGCCCGCATATTCTTCATCTACTGGACGAGCATGTCGTACAATAACTTCTGTGCGTCCTTGAACAGCACGACTGGTTTTTTTAGAACTTTTGCTGTTCCATCTAGATTCGTTCATAGTTGTCATTTCTTGTTCCTTGGGGCCTTGTGTCTGGGCCAAATGTTGAAAATCGTTTTTATCAAGATTTGTTTTGGCAATGTCACGTGTGTCAAAACGTAGCAATCTACGCATGGCAAAAAATCTCATTTCTTTTAAAAAATGGAACCACTGTTGTTTGATTGGATCATCTTGATTTTCAGTAATACCTTGGCTGTAATAAACTTTTAAACTACCTAGGTCGTTTAGACTAATGCTAACACGGCCCATGTTATTGCCTTCGATAACAAAGTCAAAATCAAAGAAACGTGCTTCTGCAGGATCAATAGTCACTGCGCCAGTTTCATCGCCCATTTCTAAATTTGAGAAACGGCTACGAACTTTGTCGAATAAATCTTGGCTAATAATTTGAATAGGTTTCATATCCAGTATTTATATCAATATGTGGATATGTAAATAGGCATGGGCAAGTCATGTTCCTCCAAGCCCTCCTGATCACGCATTTTGTCGTAGATTGCTGGATCCCAATCCTGTAGGGTCATGATCATTCTAATGGCCAAAAGTAAGCTGGAAACCAAATCATCGTGCTGGCCGCCTTTGGCTTTGAATGTCACGCCTTCACCTATGAAGGTTTTTAATTCACTAATTAATGCCTTGCTACGAATTTTAAGTTTTTTAGTTTCAATTAATTGTTTTAACTTGGCACAAGCGGATATTTTACTGCCGTGCGTTGTATTAAATCCTCTTCTAAACTTACGAACATGCCCACGTTTGACTGGCTCGCTCAAAAATAGTCCTGGAAAACTTTCTTCACCCAGCGCTTCTATGGCCATTAGGGCACTTTCCCCTAATGTGTTATTTTCAACACTGTAATAAATGCTGGGGGTTACATTGGCACTCTTACATTTTTCGTCAATATGTAATAGCATGTCGCGCATGATTCTAACCTGTGCTTGAACAGGGGTTAGATTATGATGCCATTCTGCCACTTGATCCATACTGGGTATTTCTATTATTTCAATTGCGCCATAGTCACCACCGGTACCTAAACTGGGATCTAGACTACAGATATAGGTGCTTGACGGATTGATCTTTTTGTACCAACGAGCTTGGCCCATTTTCATTTTAGGCTCTTCACCTTCCAAATTTGACAAACACATTGAGCTGATCAACGTCTCATCAAAGATCAAGAATTTACATTCATGCTCACGTTCGAATCTTTCAGGGCCTAACTGACTACGCATTTCGTCAGCCCATACCTTGTCTCGATCTGGATGTTGATTCCAAATAGCCATATAAGGATAGTAGCCGTTGCGTCCTAATTCTGTGCTATTACCGTATTCATCAATGCGTTTGTTTGCTTCATTCCAAATTTGTGCGAATTGGTCTTCATCACTATTTGGTGTTGATGTAATAATAGCCTTACCACCAGTTGCCAGTGTAGGAGCGATAGAAGTCCAGAATTCGCTGGCAATATTAGGAGCAACATAGGCAAACTCGTCACAGTATAGCAGGGATATAGACATACCACGACCTGTTGTTTCTGTGGTTGTTTGTGCCACAATGCGCGAACCGTTCTCAAATTCAATACTTTGTTTATTGTAACTGGTAACACCAGCACGTATCCAGTCAGGACAAGTTTCATAGGCATAGCGTAGGCGTTGCATAATTTCCTGAGCACCAGAGAACTTGTGAGCACAAATTAAAATAGTGCTATCCGCATTAAACATGGCATACCATAATAGGTAACCCACCGCAGTGGTAGTTTTGCCCATCTGTCGTCCCAGCATGTTTACACTGAAACGATGTGTATGATAACTTTCTAACAGTTCGTCTTGATATTCAAAGGCATCGTATTTTATCTGCCCTCTGGTAGCATGTTGAATATAGAAAAAGTTTTTTAAAAAATACTTAGGACCTTCAACAGGATCTTGACATAGCATCAAATCCTGAATATCTTTTTCAGTCCATTTTTGTGTTGTATTCGCTTTTTTTATTAAAACGCCATCGAGATTCTTTGAGCCCATAATGTTATTTACTGAAAAAAATAGCCTCCAAAGAGGCTATTGGGATTATATCCTAAAGTATGATTATGGAGCAAGATATCCATGAGCATTTTCTAGATCATACCAAGCACAAGGTTGACCTTGGCACATTGCTATAAGTACGGGAAAAGCATCATCGTTAATTGAATCTACTGCCTTACCTTTTTTCTTAAGAAAGTTTACAAACATTTTTTGAGCTTTATCAAAATCTTCTTCGTCACGACCTGTAAAGTTTGGTTCATTTCCGTTAGTAAAACTATCAATATCTAATTCTTCGCCTTCCATTGTGCCTGTTTTGCTGTCTTCTTTACTCATGTCTGGAAACTGTCTCATAATAGTGCTACCATCTAAATTTCCAGCACTTGCTGGATAGATCGTCATAAATGGTGGATGTACAAATGTATTTTTTGCCTTAGTATTTGCAATAATTTCTTCCGCTCTTTCTTTGCTAATTGGTTTGGTTCTTCTTACTATAGCTCGGCCCGAACGGTTGAAGTCAACAATACAAGCTACATATTCTTCGCTGTCCATATTTTCAGTCATGAACTGTTTGTATTCATCAAACAAATTGGCTGTGATTTCTTCCATTGTAGCAGTTGGTTGATTGCGTACACGGCTACGAGTATCATGATTTTTAGCAGTATCGCCACCCATTGCTGGATTCTTATCTAAGTCGCCGTGATCAGTAAAGGCATTTGGACCTTCGACTTCTTCATCAGGGCTGTTGTCAAACATACGGTCTGCGATACCTTCGTCTGTTTCCTCTTCGCTATCTTCTGGATTTAATTTATCCAATACGCTACGCATGTCATCACCTGCGGAAGGCATAACACCCACACTTGGCTCAGCTGTCATGATTGCTGGCTCATGTTCCACGCCCATGTGTTCGTCGCCGACTTTCTCTACACCAGCAAGTTTCATGATAGCAGCCAACATACCACTCAATTCTTCACCACTGCCAGCAGTAATGTTGATAGTAGCAGGAGTTTTAGGAGCTTCTGGAGAACTCATCATTCCCATTGGGCCACATTCTTCAACGGCCTGTGATTCTTTAATTATATTTGGATTATTTGCGTCTAGTTCGGCCAAACGCTTTAGTACGTCGATCATTTGCATATTATTTCTTCCTTGGATCATAGTCCGTTTGTGCGATTGGACTGTGCGATGGCTGTTCTTCGTTACTCATGATAGGACTGACTTCACCTTCAGGAATAACTTCTCCACGAACTTTGCGTTGTAATTTTAAAAGGTCATTCAATTCTTTTACAAATCCACTATTGTATTTGCTACCATAGTAGTCGTCAAAATTTGGATTGCCGGCTTCTTTGTAATCAGGATCATGTAGCAAAGCAGTAGTGCGTTCTACTACGGGTTCTTGATATTGCTCGCTAGGTTCGCCTGGACGAACCACAGCCAACATTTTTGGATTAATCTGTAAACCAGAACTTAGATATTCTCTAAGTTCCTGTTGCGTTGTTGGATAATCCAATGTAACTTCAAAAATTGTAACTTCACAGTTACGTACTTGCGGGAAGTCTAGTGGAAGACTTTGGACGGGGGTAGTTTTTAATTTTTTAAAAGCATCTACTTGGAAACGTTCAAGCATTGATTTTAATTTTGATTCTTGATCCGCGCTAAATTCTCCAGCCACCTTAACACGAAATTCGTGTTTGCGTGTAGCAACAGATTCAGATAGATATTCTTTAAAAGTTTTCATAGTAATTTATTTATTCATATTTTTGATTTTTTCTAGGATGCTGTTGCGATCTGTAAGTATATAACCCTCACCTTCAACTGTTTCCCCACTCTCATTCCCGTGTTTCTTATCAATTGCCAGCTTTTTGAGCTGCAGATCTACCATCTTTAACTTCTTTTCTATTTTATTGGTTTTAGCTGTGATAGCGGCATTCATCATGTTAGCGGCTACTTCAAACATACGAGCTCCGTAACGTGCTTCAACATTCATGCCCAAGTCCATTAGGTCATCATAGGCCTGTTCTGCTTTTGCGGCCAAGGCATCTAATTCCGAATCGCTGATGTCGCCTAAGCCCTTTACTCGAGGCAAGGCGGCAGCAATTTTATCAAACTCTTCTAGTTTTTCTTCTAGATTAATAACCTGTGTGTTTGTTGGACCCGATGGCGGCTCAATAACAGGACCATTGTCTTCGGGTAAATCAAATATTTCTTCTAGTTTCTTTGTCATACTCTTACTTATTTCACTTTCTTAGTATTTTGATAGATATCGGTTTCATTCAATATTCTAAATTTGATTCCTTGACTTCGACACCATGCGCTGGCAGCTTCCCACTTGGCCATGTTCTTAACATACTGAGCTTGATTATAGGGATTTTTTCCAACTTTTTCAGCTAGTGTTTGATTTGAAGGTTTTATCTCAATAAGTTCAACATGTTTCTTTAATTTTTTATCCACATAGCTGATTAAAAAATCAGGAATATAAATTGTATTTTTTCCTGTCAGCGGATCCCTGTAGGGAATTTTAACACTTTCACTGGACCACTGCTGTATACTAGGATTATTATCACAAAATGTCATAAAGGTATATTCCCAGCCACTACGATATGTAGGAGCCTTATTACCCATATATTTTTCAGGGTTCTTTACCTGATATACACCTTGACTAAATTTCATGCTAAAATATTACGTGCTACTTCTGGATTGGTAACAAATGCCAAAGCATATCCAAGGAAACTGGATTTATATCTATTGTAGTTTAGGATTTCAGTGACCAGTGCGCTGATCTGTGCTGAATCATAGCCTGAAATAGTATCCAAAATAGTCATTGGATTGTAATTGTCTTTTTTGGCCTGTTTGATAATTATCACAGCTATTGATTGTGCGGCTTGTGGATCGAATCCTCTCTTGGTAAAGAATGCCGTCACAGCATTTAGTACTCCTGAATTTAATTCAACAGGCTTACTATAATAGCTGTCAAAAGACTGTACTGTACTGTTTGAACTGAGTACCGATTCAAAGGGTATATTATTATATGTGGTATTTGCCATTATTATTTTCGTGTGTTAACTGGTGAAGCTACAATATTTCCATTTACGCTGGAATTATTTGAACCTGAAAAGAATATTGCCGCGCCTGGATTAGTTTGACTAATTGCCGCAGCCGCTTGACTTCCAATACCACCTGGTTGATTTCCACCACTTGCTATGCTGTTCAATGCTCCATTGGCTATACTATAACCTTCTGATACTAAACTTGACTTGGTGATATTTGCCGCATTTTTAAGTAAGGTAACAGTTTGAAGTGCGGCCCCTAGATAATTTCCTTCTGCGATTGCGCCATTTTCACCAAATATTGCTTCAGTACCAGCGACAATACCACCAGGGCCAAACAATGAATTAGATCCTTTACCACCAATGCTTAATGGACTAGGGGTGGTATCATAATAATAATTTGTGAACGCACCAGAATCTGAACCCTTGGTAATTTTTCCAGATTGATAAAACACATTTTCGTAGGTCACTGTCATTCGATTATGTAAAATCTTGCCGCCCTGGTCTTGATCTAAATTGTCGTGTGCCCATTCTGTTATCAGTGGATTTACTAGTGTAAACTGTGTAAATTTGTGTTGGTGTAACACATAGATATCTATGCTACTAAAAAACGGATCTTTTTGGAAACTGCTCAACCCATAGAGATAATTTGAAGAACTAAATTTTGTATCACTATATGCTTGACTCATAGCTGGTTTAGCTGTAGATCCTTTATTCTTTTTACTGCCAGGAGCGCTCAACCCGCCAAATAGTTGTTTTACAACACTTGATTTTGCTGGAGAGCTAGCCACTGTAAAATCATTAGATCCGCCATAAGTACTATCTGTGTAATAATACTTGTAATAATTTCTCCAAAGCCCACTAGTAAGGTTACTGTTATCATCATGAAATTCAATATTAATAGGTTCGTAGTCTAACTTAGTTTGTATCTTGGTTTTTCTATTGTATTGATTTAACGTATCAGTGGAAATTTTAAATCTAGGGAGATCCACTTTTTTAGCCAATAGTCCAACATCTGTTTCGCCTGTCTTGGCCCAGGCGGCATCTCTTACAACATTTTGATTGTAGTTAAAAGATAAAAAATATAGAAATCCTAACTTTGGTGCTCTAGCATACGTGTTGGCAACATATAAATTGCTGGCATGTACACGGTCTTTCATAGTAGGCGATGGATTGCCTAAAAACCCGTCAGTTACATTTCCTAGAAAATTAGTGAACGCATTACTCATAAAATTATTTAGTCAATAAAAAAAGCCAGGATTTTTACTCCTGGCTTTGCCTGCTTTAGTTAAAATTAACCACCTATGGCTAGAGTACGTGCTGTACGTCCAATATTTACGCCTAGACCAGTTACGTTTCCTGCTCCATCAACTTGTGTAGCATTATCGTAACAAATTGTCATAGCAATATCTAATGGATCATTGTTTGTGTAATCCCCACCTTGGTATGTAACAGTTTTAATCCAGCATCCGTCCAATTGGAATGTTTCCAATACATTTGGAGTAAAGCTACCGTTACCACCATCTAATATTTCAATTAGTGTGGCAAACTTGTAGTCAATACCTGAAGCTGCACTGGCTTGTTCAAAGAAATCAAATTGTTTTTGCATTTGTTCAGCAACTTTTTTACTAACAGCATTAGTAACATCATCACGAACATTTAGTTTAATATCAGCAAAACTATGACGTCCTGCTAATTTTACTGTGCTGTTATAAACAGCCACTTTAATTTCTTCAAAACTAACTTCTGGACGAGTCACGTTCATGACTTGTTTGGTTAATTCTGTTGTAGGATTACCAGCCACGCCAAAGCCATTTAAAGTAACGCGAAAACGATACCTTAGTTTTGGCATCAACAAACCTTGGGAACTTGATCCCGCGTTGTTTGCTAACGGTACTGAAAAATTACTTAAACTTGAAACTGGCATGTTAAATGCTCCTTATTCTTAATTATTTGCTTCCAGAGCCAGGAAATCCTGCCCCAAGGTTACCAGCCGCAATCGCACCAGTGTTAAGGATACGTAGCGGTATGTAAATGAATTCAACTGCTTTAACTGGTTCAATAGCAATGTCTACATGCAATTCATTTCTATCAATAGTAGCAGGTGTGTTGTTACTTGTATCACATACTACAATGAAGTCATTCAAAGCACGTTGACCAACCAATTCTAATAGCAAACTTTCAACAGCATTTTTAACTTCACCACGTGTTTGATTGTCATTTGGCTCAAACAAATATGGTTTAGATAATATGCTTAACTGTCTACGTAGGTAACCTACTAAGCGAGCTACGTTGATACGATCTAATGCGCTAGAAACCTTTGAACGTGTGTATTGACCCATGTTAACAATGCCAGCACCTTTTAGTGTTGCGATTGGATTAACTTTAACACTGGCCATTATATCACGTAGGCTTTCATATAGGCTTACTGTTTGGAATTCGCCTGTAGTACTATCAATGTAGCCTACTGAAGTAGCATTGATAATTCCACCGCGATTTAAACCAGCTGGAGCAAACCACTCATAGCTTACGGCATCACTGTTAACGATTGTGCTTAACATCATGTGACTTGGCGGAACAACAATTTTGTTACCAGTATTGTCATTGGTCAACCCACTTGGATAGAAGAATGCCAAATAGTCATCATATGTTACCGCACCTTGATCACCGTTATCTGCGGCAAGTGCAGCGTTGCTACCCCAGTTATTCAATGAGTTAGAATCTGCCGGTAAACGGAATGGTGTATCACCAATGACAAATGCTGTGTTACCAACATCTGTATTATAGTTAACTAGGTTTTGTACTACTTCAGGATATCCTGGGCAGGCAATCAAGTTAAATGTCAATGTTTCAGTATCACGGATTGCTGTGTTTGTATCAATTGTTGCTTTTAGTGATTCAACAATAATACTGCGTTGTGCTAAACGACCAAATTGGCCTTGACCAAGCGCATTATTAGGGCTAACAGAAACCCAACGATCACCCACATCACCTTCAACTCCGGTGATATAGTTCATCATGTATTTCTTAACATTGTTACCACTCCAACGTAGGTTATACAAACGTGTACCCTTTGGATATAGTAATGGACTTACACAGTCGCTATCAACATAGTTGCTGTTTAATAGTGCTGAAATTGTAGCTGGTTGATAATTAGTATCAACTCCTGATGTCCAGCGAGCATCTGCGTAAACCCAACCATTTGGGGTATGATGGTCGGTGGTATCTTGTAATACCCAGCCACCAGTTACGCTGTTGTAAACATAAATTACTTGACCATAATTGTCAATGACTGCTGTACTGATCCAAATATCACCAGTTACCAATGCGTTACCATTGCTCTGTGTTGTTGGAGCTAGTGCTGACACAATTGGACCGTTTGGATCTGTACTTGGGAAAGCGTTTAAATAACCAACCCAAGCACTGCCGTTGTTGTATAGAATATCAACTGAACTGATACTGCTGTCAAACCATAGTGTACCATCTGCTGGAGCAGTACTTGGTGCTACAGCGGATGCTTCGTAAACCAATGGAGCCCAGTTACTGGCAATAAATGTATAAGGAGGATTTCCTGATACTGTGGTTAAATCAGCCATAGGAGCTGTGTACAAATTAGGAGTTCCAGTAGCTGTCATTGTTGCTGAATCGTAGCTGTAAGCACTAAATCCAACATCGGCCAACGGAGTACCTGCGTAGTCATACAATTCAAAATCACCACCCAATGCGTGGGTAATAGTTAATTTGTTTGTAAGTGTATTGTAACTAGCACTGACATTAGTCATACCAGATACGTTAATTGCTGTAGCAATGTTAGCCGCCAATGTGTTTACAAAATCTGACGGAACAGTGATAGTTGCTGTATTGGCCCACTGTGCTGAACCTTGTAATGTTTCTCTGATAACAAAAGTTTTGTTAGTTAATGTGCTCTTGAAGGTAGTTGCTGGACTAACAATAGAAGTTGGACCATTACTTGTGTATCTCTTAACTTTGAATTCAGCAACCGCTGTTGTAGCAGTTGTTATTCCATAATGATCAGGATCAGTTTCAACATAGGTTGTACCTACAGCGATGTTTGATCCGCCACCGGCAAAATCATAATTATATAGAGCTTGTAGGTTGCTGTTGTATAATGGGGCTGTTACACTAGTCCAACTAGATGTAGCACCATTGTAATATTTTACCACCCAATTTGCGCCCATACCAGGAGTAGTTGTTTTAATCCATACACTACCAGTATCTGCGCTTGATCCAGTTGATGTGGTAAAATCTGGGTAACTTGTGTGTGGTCCAATTACTAATTGTTTTCCACCATCAAAACCATATTCTACTTCTACCCAAGCATTGCTGTTTGCTGATGTCTTGTAATATAAAGCATCAGGAGTCATTGTTGCGCCGTTGTCTGATGTAACAATCATAGCATAGTCGCCTGGTTTGCCAAAACTATCAGCTGGAAGACCTGCTACTGTAGTAGTTGCGTCAAAATTATCATTGTCAATGATTAATGGAGTTATTACACTAAAACTCTGTGTTGAACTACTCCATTGGTTAATACCAAATGAGCTAGTTACTGGATTCACCCAGTAAGTGCCTGCTACTGGCGTACCTTCTGGAGCAGTAGTTGTAGGAACAAGTTGTCCTAGGTCAATATCAGCACGAACAACATAGGCTTTTGAACTAATACCTAATAAGCTGTATGCCGCTTGTAATCCATATTCGTTTAATTCGTCGCCGTTAATAGGATTGCTTGACGCATCTGTGTAAAAACGCGGTGTACCAAATGTATCGGTTAAGTTGCGTTGACTTGATAGCACATACACGTTACCAGCATTGGAACTTAAAGTACCCTGTGCTGTGCCTGTTGCGCTGGCGTTTTGTTTGTTCGCCGCGGTAGCAACGAAAATAACTGGAGTGCTGCCAGGGGCTGCCGGTGTGTAGAAACTCTCGTCTACTACCGTTACGCTTACGCCTGGGGAACCTAATACTGTAGCCATGTTTTAAATCTCCTTAATTGGATTACTTTGTTTTATTTAGCTGTATATTAGAAAAAAACCAGGGTAAATACCATGACAAAAGGGCACGAAAAGGGCGGGTATGAGAAATTTATGTAAGATATGTCGACAAAGACCAGTAGCAGTCAACTACTATAAAGAAGGAAGACCTTATTATAGGTCTAAGTGTGATCACTGTAGCCGAAGCCGTGAACAAGGAAACCCGTTATGGGCTCTAGCAGGCTATAAAAAGAAGAATGCCTGTGATAAATGTGGATTCAGTAGCAAACATATGGAACAGTTTGATGTGTTCCATATTGATGGAAATTTAATGAACAACAGCGTCTTGAATCTTAAGACGGTGTGTGCCAATTGTCAACGAGTCCTACATAAAGAGGGCGTTCGCTGGCGTCAAGGGGCTCTAACTCCGGACTTTTAATCAATGATCTAACCTGAGCATATAAATTGTCTATACTGCTGTCATTTTCTAAAACATGATCAAATTTGGTACCTACCCAAGCAGTCTCTGACGCATGTATGCCCAACTGTCTCATTCGATTTGAAGCAAGTGCCCAATTTATACAGTGATCTCCGGCATTCATGTCTGCGGCATCTCGATACCAGTCAGGCTCTGGGCCACGCTTTACCCGAATAACAATACCGCCCGCATCACGGATTGATTTAATTTCGTTAGGGAATCGACAATCACTGATAACAACATCGTCCTTACTGTTGCGTAGTTTGTTTTCCAGAGCAGAAATCCAAATATCATCATGAAAACCATTGCGACAAACTTCTGTGCCCCAATATTGTAATACCCAACGTGGGGTTAGGTGTGGCATGTCTAACCGTTCAGCCCACCAAGTGTCCACTTGTTCTCGCCATTCACGGGCAGAATTAGTTCGACCTTCTAACATAGTTCGATCCCAACCAAACACTTGTGCTACTGCGTCCTTTAAACTACCGGCAAAACTTTCTCTTCGAAAACCATGAAAATTTGTCAAATAGTCAGCAATAGTATCTTTACCTGACCCAATAAAACCACACACACCAATGATCATATAGTATCCCCCAGTTAATAATTTATTTTATTACAGAAATGTTAAACCAGTCAAGGATTTTTTTTCAGTAAATTTTCCAGGAAACAATAATCATCGTGATGATCGGTTTCAGTATCTACAATGAACTGTGTTGACGGATCTGTTAATTTGATCCAGTGTTCGTAATAATATCTGCCAGAATCGTTACCTGCTAGTGGATCTGGTAGTGTGCGTATATGACTTGCCTTGGACCACCAAAAATTACCGCTAACTGTATTATTTTCATCAGAGCGCAGATCCTTAATTCCCACAAGATCACAATTTTCTAACATTTTGATACAAGTGGGCCACTCAGTTACACAGTAGTGATTTAATATTTCTCGCCAGCAGGCCACTTGTGGAGTAGCACTGACCACACCCTTGGTATGTAGGTATAATACATCAAAATCATCTGTTTGAGATTTAAGCCATAGTAGATGGAGCGTCTGCCCTTCGAATATATTGACTTCACCGGTATCTCTAAAGTCAATAATTTCAACCCACGGATATCGAACACTGACGTATTCTCGTAGTTTTGAAATAAATGTCACCGCTGAAGATTTATTGCGGTTCAATCTAAATGGAATGCCAGTACCAGGAGAAATTTCTCCATAATGCTGTGGCATGGTCACCGCCATACTGACCTTACGGGCTATGGTGTGTAATTTGCTTTGCTGGATTAGCTGTAGTTGCTGATCAATCCACCAATTCCACATGGTGTATCTAGTATCAGCGGGAATAAAAACATGGTAAAATAGTTCAATAGGTTTCATTGAACTAGTATAGCATTAGCCGGTTACCCATGTCAACGGTGTTCCGCCTTCTTTGTAGTTAATTAGATCTTGCTCTAAAACTTCTAATTCAGCTTTGCCTTCATTTTTAAGAGCAGTGCCGTTTAGTTGAATACCGCCTTGTGGACTGGCAATAGTGGCAAATTTTTCACGAGCCTCGCCTAATATAATTTTAGAACTGGCCAGGGCAAAGTCCTTGATCCATTGTCCAGCAAAATTATCCGCTAAAATGTCAAAATCTGGACGATAGTTGTACATCCAAACCAGTACTTCTTCTTCAGACTGCGGACGTTGCATAATAGTCAATACTTTATTGGTCCTATTGTAGGTAAAATTGATATCACTACCAAACATTTTACCAACTTGTTTTTGGTAACTAGCAAATGCGTAATAAGTAGCCAAGCCGCCCATGTTGGTTGATGCCAATAGATAGGTGTTGGAATAGGCCAAGTTAAAGGGCTCGAACAAACTGCCGCCATCGCCACCACCGCTTCTACTACCAATACTACGTCTAAATAGCTGTCGAATTTCTGTTACTTCTTTGGGCATGGTGTAATCATTCTGATTAACCTGTAGCGTTAGGAATCCAAAACTTTCTTCTTGAGCATTACTGCTTCTCTGACGATATTTGGCAAGAGCTCGATCTATAGCAACATTATAGTGCTTGGGATCCAGTTCTACATCAACCATCCCATCACCTAGGAAAGTCTTAATGTAATCTATAACTTGTTGGCGGGCGTTTTCATTTTCGTTCATGATAATATTTAGCCGTGTGCTAGCCATAAATACATTACTATGCCAATACTAAATTCATTTTTGACCAACAAGTACACTCGCTGGTATTATGCAATTGTTGCCAACGCACAGAGCAGAATAACCAGCGATTACACAGAAAAACATCATATTGATAATTGCAAGGTTGTCAAAGGAGAATTAAAATTCCTCGTCTAAGTTTATACAAACCCGAAAAGGGCAATGATTTTAGATTCCTTGATAGAATTATCAATGAAGAATTCCAAGTTGGTGGGACTGATGTATTTGTTCACAAATATCTAGGACCTGTAAATCCAGCAGAGGGGACTGCTACCCCGGCAGTTCCAGATACTAGTGCTAATCCTATTCCTGAATTAAGTATCCAAGATGTGCTTTTAATGGAAAATAGAGATAGAAACTATGCTCCTGACATTTATGTTATCCGTGGAATCTATACCATGCAGGATTTGGATTTTAATCTAAGTCAGTTTGGTATGTTTTTAAGTAACGATAATATTTTTATCATGTTTCACCTACGCGGCACTGTAGATGCGCTGTCTAGAAAAATTATGCCTGGCGATGTCATTGAATTACCTCACTTAAAAGACGAGTATGGACTAGACGAATCGTTGGTGGCCTTAAAAAGATTTTATGTTGTTCAAGACGTTACTCGTCCAGCGGCTGGATATAGCCCTACATGGTACCCGCACTTACTACGTGCTAAATGTGTACCTCTAGTAGATAGTCAAGAATACAAACAAATCTTTGATCAAGATGCTGGTAATGGAGACGGCAGCACATTGCGAGACCTACTGAGTACATATCAACAAAGTGTTGATATTAATAATCAAATTATCGCCCAAGCAACACTGGATGCGCCACAAAGTGGATTTGACACTACCCCTTTGTACATCGTACCTCTTACAGATGCTGGGCTATTAGACGTTGCCGACGCATCAACAATGGATCAAGATGCTAGTATTGAACAACCTGCCTATGATGCCAGTATTGTGCTACATAGTCCCAGCAAGATTGAATATGTTTCTTATCCCAACGGAGGTGGTACTCAACCTCCTGATGGCGCACCATTTAGCGCTGGTATTGAATTTCCAGGCGGAGCAGTGGTAGGTCAATTCTTTTTAAGAACAGACTATTTGCCAAATGTACTTTATAGATTTGATGGTAAACATTGGATACAATGGCAAAAAGATGTTAGAATGACCATGAATAATTTCAGTAGCAGTGATGTTGCGCCAGGTACAGTGTTTGCTGGACAACAAGTTAGACTAACAGAAAAAACTGGATTCATTAATAATACTGCTACTATAACACTGAATGATGGATTAACATATCCACAACGTCAACCATTGAGTAAAGTATTAAAACCTAAAGCGGATCTCTAAAAATATGTATATCTATAAATTTAAAGGAGGCTACGGCTTAACGCCGTTGTAATATTATTCAATATTTTTATGATGGCCAACTGCGCCGATATATCACTCAATTTATTCGACTGATGAGTAATTTCAGTTATAAAGATGCCACAGGTAAAATTACACAGGTACCAGTACGTTACGGCGACCTAAGTAGACAAGTGGGTCAAATACTGAGAAAGAACAGTGAAAATACAGTGCCCAGCGCACCTTTGATTGCCTGCTACATCAAGGATATGAAGTATGATCGCACTAGACTACAGGATCCAACATTTGTCAGTACAGTCAATCTGCAACAACGTGCTATTGATGCCAATGGGAATTTGCTAAACACACAGGGTAATAATTACACTGTGGAAAGAATCATGCCCAGTCCCTATAAGGTAACTTTTGCCGCAGATATCTGGACCAGTAATACTGATCAAAAATTTCAAATAATTGAACAAATTGCCATGGTGTTCAATCCTAGTTTAAATTTACAAACTACCGATAACTATGTGGACTGGACCAGTCTTATCACGTTAACATTGACTGATCAAGGTAATTGGTCCAGCAGACAAATTCCTCAAGGACTGGAACAAGATATTGATATATCATCATTGGTTTTTGAAAGCCCTATATGGATTTCACCCCCAGCCAATGTCACACAACTAAACATTGTTACACAAATTATTTCCAATGTATTTGATGATACACAGGGATTGATATCTGGACTAGAAGCAGGTTATGGTGCTCAAATATTTGGCACCCCAGATGTCAGTGTGGTCGTTACACCAACTGATTACAACTTGCTGGTTTTAGATGGTGTTGCTACTTTGCAGGCCAACACATTTACTAATTTAGATATAAATGCCAATCAGCCGCCAATTTCTTGGAACGCAGTATTAGGCTTGTATCCAGGAAAATTTACAGCAGGGTTGAGTCAACTAAGATTAAAGAAACCCAACGGTTTAGAAATTGTGGCATTCATGACTCTAAGTCCAACAGATGAAACAAAGATGATATTAAATTTTGATGCAGCCACCATACCTGAAAATACTATTATTGATGGAAGAGGTTCAGTGGATGCTGTTATTAATCCAGATACATTTAACCCCAGTGTCAAAGTAGCAGGCACTAGATATCTAATTTTAGAGGATATACACTCTGTGCCTGTGATAGGTCCGTCAGCATGGTTAAACAGTGATGGGTCAGGATTTGTTGCTCATGCCAATGACATTATACAGTGGAATGGATCATCATGGAGTGTTATATTCAATTCTGCTGCCAGCACTACTGTAACATACATAACTAATGCTTATACGGGTATACAATACATGTGGAACGGCACCGAGTGGGGCAAGAGTTACGATGGTGTATACGATAAGGCATCATGGCGGTTAATCCTTTAAATCAAATTATTTGTAGTGGCGGACTATTCCTTGCTGAGGACACCAAAAGGTTTCTATTACTGTTAAGAAATCAAGGTAAAACATCTGGTACTTGGGGACTAGTTGGTGGCAAAAAAGAACCCACCGATGTCACTGCTGTTGATGCGCTACATAGAGAAATATTGGAAGAAGTGGGCAAACCCCCTAAAATAAAAAAAATAGTTCCGTTAGAATTATTTGTGTCCAGCGATGATAATTTTCAATACAATACCTATGTGTTGATTGTTGAAAAGGAGTTTATTCCTGTACTAAATGACGAACATACTAGCTATGCTTGGTGTAGTTACAGTGCGTGGCCCAAACCCTTGCATTCGGGGGTAAAAAACAGTCTCAACAATCGAGTGGTCAAGGCCAAATTAGAATTGCTCTTGGACTTAATTTAATTTATAATTAACTATGAAAAAAAGAATGTTAGTAATTGGAGTAGGCTCTGCTGGTATTTTGACACTGAGTCAAATGCTAGAAGGGTTGGGTGACGATTGGGAAATACATTCTGTACATGATCCAAAAATACCAATCTTAGGGGTTGGTGAAGCAACCAGTACTCTTGCGCCCAATGCTCTATTCAAAGGCACAGATTTTATTATTGCTAGGGACAGTCATCATTTAGATGCCACGGTAAAATTCAGTGTCAAATATTCAAATTGGCGTGAGCATAGTTTTCATAGTTGGTTAATCCCCCAGGCCTATGCGTTGCATTTTGATAATACACGTCTTAAAGATTTTGCCTTCATGAGGTTTAAAGAAAAGTATCCTACTAGATTTGTTATTCATGAAGGTACTGTGGATTATTTTAAAAACACTGAACGATCTGTTGAAGTTTCCATCAATAATCAAATAAGTCAATACGATTATGTTATTGACTGCGGTGGGTTCCCCAAAGACTATAAGGGGTATACCATGATTGATCTACCGCTGAATAGCGCACTGGTCACTGCTATACAGAAGCCTGGAGATTGGAACTACACACATCATTGGGCACACAAACATGGATGGATGTTTGGCATCCCACTTCAATCTAGACAAGGGTGGGGATATATGTACAACAGCGACATAACATCTAAGAATGATGCTATTGAAGACGTTTGTGATATTTTACAATTAGATCCTGAAGAAACTAATTTTAGAGAGTACGCATTCAATCCTTATTATGCCACTGATAATTTGATAGATGGTAGAATATTAAAAAATGGCAATAGATTTATGTTCTTTGAACCCATGGAAGCTATGTCAATGGAATATTACACTAGCCTAAACATGAGATATCTATTGATGATTAATGGCAAAGTATCCAAAAAAGCCTTGATAAAATACACTAGAGAAGATATGGAATCATTGATTATGTTTTATCGATTCATATATCACGGTGGGTCTACTTATGATACCAAATTTTGGCAAACAACCAAAGAAAAAACATCTTATTATTTAAAGAACACACCCCAATTTCAAACAGCCGTCGATTACTACAAAAATAATTATGAAGATTTAAAAAGACAAGGCGGTAATATGATCATTGCGCCATTTGATGTCTATGTATGGCGAATATTTGATCGAGAATTAGGATATAATTATTTTGACAAATAAAAAAGCCCCAATGAATGGGGCTTTTTAGTTTTCAGTCAATCACTGATTAGTTAACAACTTTGCTACCCAATGGACCTTGAGGAGCATCAGCATTTGGGGCCATGCCCATTGCGCCACCTTGTTGTTGAACTTGTGGTTGTGCCTGACGAGCTAGTTCGTCGATTACACGACGGCTTAGTTTGTGAGGCATTTCATCCAAACCTTGGATGATAATGTTAAATGTGTTGATGTCAACACTTAATTCGATCATTTGATCATTCATACCTTTTTCTCCTTATTTTGCAAAATAGGTAACAATACTTATACTTTAGGATTGGCCAGATTTAATATCTTGAGTTATCAAACTGGAGGAGGAGCAACTGTAGATGTACTTGCCCATGGCAATGTTGGTTCAGCAGTGGCATTAACTTTTTCATCTAAGGCTTTAAAAATTTGCTCTTGGATGTGTTCGGCATAACTGCCAACTACTATATCTTTAACCCAACTCAATACAGTATCTTCATCTAGATCACTGAATTGAATGAACGGATCTGGAGATCCAATGCTGGTAAATGGTGTTGCTCCGCGGAAACTGCCTTCATTTCCGTGTTGATCAGTAGCAGTTAGATTCCACTGAGCATGAATTACAGAATTGGTATTAGTACCTTCTGTTTTGGTTTTTAATGTGTGAACAGACCAACTGTACGTAACGGTGCTGGTTGACCCGTCAGTGAAAGTTAATACTGTTGATGATGGAATATCAGTTGCCATTATTTGTCTCCTAAAGATATGTTGGCTTATTATTGTTTATTTATGTAGATGTAGTTATGTTGGTAACTGTGTTTGTAGCACTGGTTGCCGCAGCCAAAGCTGCCGCTGCCGCCAAGGCAATTGCCGCTTGTTCTTGTGCTGTATCCGCAAAAAATATACCCCAAACAGCTTGAGTTACAGTGGATTCACTGGAAATATCACTGTTTGCTTTCAATCTATTTGATACTAGCTGTGTTGTTGTAACATTGGTATCAGAGTCCGTATAACTAACTAGACTATCTACAAAAAATACATCTTCTTTTTCAGCAACCAAGCCTATTGTAGGCTGTGTTGATGCAGCGTGGAATCTAATACCCACTACTTCTGAAGTTTTAGTAATCGCCATTTGTTAATTTCCTTTAAGCATATTTAACTCAGATCGCAGATCCTCAATTTCTTTCTTCAAATCTTTGATAGCTTCAATGAAAAGTCCAGCCAAGTTACCGTAGTTAACTCCATATCTATCAGTATTTTTAGAGTATGAAACTACTTCTGGAACTGTCGCCATTATTTCTTGAGCAATAACACCTAATTCTCTAGAATTTAGAGTACTAGTGTATCCTGATTCTTCGCCCTCTGGTCGATCAGTTCTGTTGTAGTATACCCCGCGAAGTTGTGTAACTTTTCCTAGAGCATTATCAATTGTGATAATATTTTCTTTACTACGAGCATCAGAATAAGCATACACGTTACTGGTGGCATATACTGTACCGTTGACAAATAACGCATAGCTACTGTTGTTACCACCATTAATACCCACAGTGGAATTACCGGGTTGTCCGTAGATTGCCCAGCCGCCGCCGGCATTATAGATACCCCATGTACCGCCATTACCCATGAATGTGGTATTACCATACTGGATATTATAGCCTTGCCAGCCGTTTACTCCACCGCCGTATGTGGATACATTACCATAACTTCCATAGCCGTTGACTGATACTAGCCCATAACCATAACTTTGGAAGTACAGTCCAGTCTGTCCCTGTGGTCTAAACCAGTTGTCTGCCAAAACATAACTTAACTGGCTAGTGCTATTTGGGTCAATATAATAACCACTGTTATTATTATCGTAACCAATGGTAAAATAGATGCTGCCATAGCTGTTATAGCCCGTATAGTTGCCACTGTTTAAGTAGTAGACCCAACCACTCCAGTTACCGTTACTAACGTTACGCTGTGCCAGTCTATTGGCGTTATCTTCCCAACCCCATGCTACCTGTGTGCCCCAATAGCCGCCGCCGTTGGTATGACGATAGTTGGTATTGAACCACCATGTATTGCCTGGGTTGGCTGTGCCGCCTGGAATATCTCCCACATAGCTATAGCGTTCAGCAGTAGTGTTGTAGAAATCACTGTAGTAGTTGTAAGCACCGCCATAGGATCCCGCAAGCTGTGCTCCGCTGGAAGTTGGCCCACCCAAGGCGTTGGCATTAATATAATTTAATCTGCTATTACCGTTAGGGTCGCAGAAGTAACCACTATCATTGGTGTCATACATGATAGTGGCATATATCTGATTGGCACTATACATATAGTTGTTGGCCTGTATGTAAGAGAACACACTAGTACCACGTGGCTGCATATAGTAGCCAGTATTATTAATATCGTAGTAGATGTTGGCACGAATTTGGTTGTCAATGGCAAAGTTAGTACCGCTGGCATACATCCAGCTGTTACCATAGTTAGGACCATCTAGATCCAATACTGTGGCATTACCACGTAGTCGCAGACCATAGTAGCTGGCCACTTGTACCATACCAGCGCCAATCCAACCACCCACGTTGCTTTGACCTATACCGTACCATGGTGCGCCACTGACTCTGTCACCTTGACTACTGGCAAAGCGAACACCACCACCGGAAAATATTGAATACATGTAGCTGTCACCGGCTGGTTGTACGTAATAGCTTGTGTTGTTGTAGTCATAGTGGGCACCGTACATGAATAAACTACTTTGTATACGCACGTTGTCATCACCACCTCCAATCCACATCATTCTTGTACCAGTGGCTATGTTCCAGAAACTGGTGCCAGAGTCATAAGCATGGTGACTGTAGTGTCTTATACCAGTATAAAACTGGATGTATAAGGGCTGTGTCCAACCACCCGTGGGTTTGAAGATCGCGTAGTTGGTGTCGTTGCCGTTATAGCCCAAGCCCACCAAGTTGTAGGTACTGATGGAGCCTTCGTCTGAGTAACCTAGATATATACCCATAGCACCACTGCGTGTAGATAGATAACTTAATACAGATTGTCCGCTGGCCTTTAGGTAATATCCAGTGTTGGCATAGTCGTAATAGTAACCACTTACGTAGTGACTTCCGTTGGTATATGAACTGCCCCCGTTCTGCATACTGTTGGCAATACTGAGATAACCGTTGGAGCTGGCGTTCATGCCTATGGGGTTCCAGCTGTTGGCGTTGTCACCGGCAAACAAACTTCCGTCTACTTGGACAGACAGTTGCCCAGGACCCGAACTGAATGTGAACAATTGACTTCCACTTCCGCCATTGTAGCCAATACCAGTTACAGAGTTATTCCCACCTACGTTTCCACCCCATTGGTTACCAAAGTAGAAGTTACCACCGCCACCGTTGCTACTGGCTGGGATAAAGTTACCCTGCATATATAACGTACTGAAGTTTGAAGTACCAGCTGGAGAACAATAATATCCACTATTGTTATAATCATAGAATACACCGTGGAATACGTTGTTGTTGAAGTAGAATGGAGCACTGTTAGAGTAAATGTGTGCGTAGCTACCGTTAGCAGGACCAAATTCAATCCAACCGTAGGGAGTATTATGTCTCCATCCCCAATCACCGCTGGCAAAATAGTAACCACTGTTACCGTAGTCGATACTGCTTAAACGGCTACGGCTATTAGGATCTACAAAATAAGTACTATCGTTGGCATCGTAGAAAATAGGACTTGTTGTACTAGTACCAGCATATAATCTACCGTTGAAGTAGGCCTCACCGTTGTTGGTAATACTGGCCACGTTGGCATTTGTACTTGCGTTGTAGAATACCCAAGCACGACCACTAGTATCCATACTAAAGTATGTACCATAGCCATCTGACTGATAACCGTGTGTACCGTTTAAGTATGGACCGTATTTGAAAGCCATGTAACTGGTACTTGCGCCAGCACTGGTCCAGAAACTAATACCACCATAATATCGAGTACTGTTATTACCGTTAGGGTTAGTTACAATATCAGCATAGTTGTAATGAGTAACAGTGTACAATACGTTAAGGTTACTAGTACCCCTGGGAACAACATAATAACCAGTGTTATTGTTATCGTAAATTGTACCGTTAGCGTAAATTGTACCCATTAAGTATATAGGACCATTACGATAGTAGTTTAAGTATGTACCATAACTACTACTTAAACTTTCTAAGTGTAGGTTACCACTAGTAGCCGCAATTTGCGCATAACTACCGTCAATACCGTTTCCACCAATCAATAAGTATTGTCCCCACGAACTGTTTGGACCAAACTGCCAACGGCCGTTGCTGTTTACACTACCAGAGTTGATAGTTAACGCATTAAAGACAGACGTACCACTTGGGATTGCATAGTAACCAGTGTTGTTCCAGTCATAGAATATTGGACTTCTAAAACTGTTGTTGTACATGGCGCCAGCAAAACCTGTGTTTTGACCAGTCATGTAAAAATACATGCTACCGTAGTTTGTGGCCAATGTTGGGGTATTGCCTGTCAGCGGGCTCATCCAAATCCAGTTACTTGCGTTGTTGTCCTGAATCTGTAGCGCACTGGTCCAAGCACCTGGATATGATCCCAAATTCAACAGAGAAGTATTACTACGTTTAATGGTCAATGTTTGACCCATTGAGTTACTACTACCTGTCGAGCTACTGCCGTTAGGTGTGTTAATAACCATGGAAGTTTGACGGTTTACACGTAGGACTTTCCATCCGCTGATATAAGTTGTTCCGCCACCAGTATAATTGAACAATGCCTGTGGTGTCCAATATTTTGCGCCAGTTTTAAATGTACCGTAAGTACTACTGCTGAATCCAGTGATATATCCGTAGTATTTTGTCCAGCTAGAGCCGGGGTTATTACCAACCATAACCCAATAACCGTAACTACCTGGGTTACCGCCTAGGTTACCAAAACTTTCGTTGTAATCAATAGAACCCATATAGTGGCCGTTACTGCCGCTAACGTTTCTGATCCAAACTTCCATGTAGAACATATCGTCCACACTGTCAATTGGAATCATTGGGAAGCCAGAACCGTAGGTATTTGAACCCACGTTGACTCCACCCACAATACTGATAGCATATCCGCCTGGTGCTGTGCTGTCTGCTACCCAGCTGACATTGCTGTTACCAAAATACGTTTGAAGTTCAGTGTTGTCCCAAGTTGGATCAAGACTCCATACTAGATCACCATCACTGTGATAGCTTACTGGGTATGCTTCGCCGGTGTTGTATCTGTTGTGTCTCTTTAAGAACTCGTATGTGTATAACGTACTGAGGTTGCTGGTACCACTGGGTTTTAGATAATAAGCAGAGTTAGAGTTATCATATAGCGTGCCAGTCAAGTAGGCATTGTTCGTACTTAATATCAATGGTTGATAACTGCCGTTGCCCGTGATAAATGTAGTATAGTTACCAGTTGACTGCATAACCATGCCGGCGTTACTTGCTCCATAACCACCGTTTGCGTTACTCCATGCTACATAACCTCTAGTGGTACCCTGTGTAGCAAACACGATTTCTGGATATGTATTGGCATCAATGATAATACCGTCTTCAGTATTGCCTGTATATATGTGTAATTTGTGTGTAGGGGCGGTGTTATTAATACCAACGTTGCCAATACGTCCGCTACGACCACTCCATGTCATTACATCGTTAGTCCATGAAGGACCCGCATATAATACGTCTACACTAGTGGCTAAGCCGTCACCGTAGTCCACACTAGAAAATCTGCTGCCGTAAGCCCAACCAGTGCCGTCCGTGTTTGATGCGCCTGCTTGAATGATAGTACTACTACCACGTATCCAACTGGCGCCGCTTGTACCAGGGGTTATGCCAGGTACGTTTTTGTAACTGGTTGGTACAGCCAATCCGCTGCCGTTAACCTGTAGCACTGTGGATGCTTGTAAGTATCCAGCAAAATAACCAATATTTAGGTTACTGGTGCTACTGGGTTTGACATAGTATGCGGCATTTTGATAATCATACATTGTACCGTAGACATAGCTATTACCTGTTGATACATATAAACCGCCGGTGGGAATAGTTACGTTTGGTGTCGTGCTAATTTGTAGAGCATCTGTACTATTAGCACGAATAGCAAACGCACCGCCGTTGGTTCCGCTAGGATAAACCAAATGTGTAAATTGCCCAGAAGTTTGGCCACTTCCACTGGTGTCTGCTGCCATGGCAATACTAACATAACTGTTAGCACTACTACGAACTAGTCGCATGTTTTCATTATAATTTGAACCAGAAGTTGGACCAAACTGTACAGTGCCACCAAAGTTAGCGGCATTTAACACAGAAGTTCCACTAGGCACTACATAATAACCATTGTTATTACTATCGTAAAATCTTGGGCCATAAAAGTTTTGCGGGAATGTTACGTTACCGCTGTTATTAGCAGTTAAAAATGTAGCGTTTACAGCAACTAATTTAATAGATGACCCTACTGCTAAATCATTGTTAAAATAAAAGTTACTGCTATTGGCATTTAAAACCATGTTGCCTGAACTATCAACACGCTGAGTTCCTAGTAAAGAACCATTGTAAGTCCAAACAATGTGTGACTGACTGCCTGTAGGGTTATCTAATCTTAGTTGTGCATTACCTACGTTGGCATAGGTAGAAATAACAGTGCTGTTATTAAAACTAATATCTAACTGACCAGTAATTGTGCCGCCAGAAGTACCAATAGCATAGCTACCAACATTACCGCTGGTTAACACAGCATAAGCAGTGCCACCTTTGACCCAAACAGGACTGTTAGGATAACCACTAGTTCCACCGTTGTATAAGTAAACGCCGCTGGGGGTGCCACCAATATAAATGCCGTATGTGGGATTGTAACCTAATGTATCTGTGCTGGCCGCAGTGCTTAAAATTGTTCCAGTGGCTGCGTTAAGATTTAGATAATAAGCAGAGTTGCTGGATGAATAAAATGTAGGAGCACGGAAACTGGTGTTAGCATAAACGTTACCACTAAGATCAGTGTAAAAATATATACTGGATCTTGTGGCATTAATACCACCACTTGTTCCACCAAACCATAAGTTATTGCTGGTATCGATACCTATACCCATACCAACGCTTGATTGTCTTGTTAAACCATAATATGAATAGTTAGCGCCGGTACCACGAGTAACTGCAATTAAACCATAAGGATCATGTGTGCTAGTTTCAGTGCCTAAAGCACTAATTGCCTGTACGTGGCTAGTACCTGCTGATGTAATGTAATAAGCTCCACTACCCAGGGTATCATAATATACCGGCGCATACATGGCTGTGCTAGCACCAGCAGTACCTGTCACAGTAAGTGTGTAAGACCCCGATGTAGCTGTGCTACCAATTGCTACTTTTTGCGTAGCAGTATCAGTAATAGCCATCGCAGGGTTACCTGTGGTATTACCTAAAAATCCCAGTATACCAGTAGTACCATTATTGAATACCTGTAGTGTTATCGAAGCACTATTACTGGCATCTGCTCCCACAAAGTTAATTGTGGATGGCGTTGTGGCAGATGCGCCTTTATTGGGGGTTATTACAATGTCTTTATCGGTCAGTGCCATTTGTTAATTCCATATTGTCTTATATTTACCATAAAGTTAAACTTGTGGTTTTTGGATTTCAACTACCAGTTTTTCAACATCACAGCGTTCGCCAAACACTGTGTAGAAGCAGTCTACAGTTTTACCAAACAAGTTATCATTACCTATGATAATCACATTGTCTTTAATTTCTTCAACATATAATTTTTGATGTTTGCCTACTGGGGTCAAGTTTACAGTAATTGAGTCAGGATCGACTAATTTAGTCCAGTATTCTGGAAGTTCAATCCTATTGCCCTTTAGTCTGCCGCGTACATAAACACCGTTTTCTGGTCCTTCTAAACTACCATAACGTAGGTCGTATCCTGGACGTGTTGGATGTTCAATTACGAAAGATTTGGTTGAAGCCGCAAAACTGCCAACAACCTGTAGTGTGTAACTTCCAGGAGTGGCTGTACCAATTAATACGCCACCGCCATAGGGCTGTAGTTGTATACTACCCGCATTGCCACCAGACTGTACAGATTGTAGTTGATAGTTACCAGCTGACAATCTTCTCACATACATTTCATCACTGCTACTTGCGCCAACAGCAATGGAAGGACTGCTACCTGCGCCTGCGTCATAGACTGTTAGAGCCGCTGTACCGCCAGTTGTATATGGGCTAGTAGTTCCTAAGGTTAATTGACCAGCACTAGTTAATCGTAAAACTTCAGTATTGCCATTGGTCCAATGATGAGCCGTAGCATAATATGTTAAATCAAAATACGCTGATGTGGATCTATTATAGGCCTGTACGAATCCGCCGCTGTTAATACCACTAGTTGGGCTGATTTCTATACCAGCGGCACCAGCATTAGATACAACCAATTGATAACTTGGGTTAGTTATACCCAGACCCAAATACCCGCTGCCATTAAGGAACATAAAGGTAGATGCGCCATTACCCCATGCCTGCGTGCCTGCGTTAGGATATCGTTCGTGCCAAGTTAAACTTGTAGCAGGAGTAGTGAACGAAGCATCAACCCAAACTCCGTGGGTAATTTTTTCTGTTGTCCAATCTGTACCAGCACTAGCTCTAGTACGCCATTCTTGAAAGTACACATTGTTGCTAGTACCGCCACTTGCTTGCGTTGACAATACTGGAGTATAGTTGCCAGCAGTGCCACCCAATGCCTGAGTGGCATATACGTTTAATGGCGAAACAAGATTACTAGTACCAATACCTATATAACCAGTACTTGGGTTGATAACATGGGTACTAGTAGTATATACTGACTGTGCTGATGGACTTGCGTTATTAGCACTAACAAACGTCAAGTAGTTAGTTGCGTTAGCGGCATTGGCCTGAGTTTGAACTTGACTGACACCGCCACTAAATGCGCCAACGAATGTTGTAGCAGTAACAATACTACTGAAATAACCACCACCTTGAACACTGAGTTTAGCGCCTTGTTGTGGTGCTGTCCAGTTGGCACTAATTTGTAGATTACCGCTGGTATCTAAATTCATCACAGTACCACCAGATATCTGTGTCTGCATACCCAAACCAGTAGTAACGTCAACGTAGGCAATACCTCCGCTGACACCCATACTCATACGGTTGCCAGCGCTGCCGTTCTGTCTCATGTATACGGGACCGTAGACGTCTAGTACATTATTGCCGCCGTAACTGTCAGTGTCCGCAGGCGCACTTGTACCAATACCAAACTTGTTACCAGTAGGAATATAAACTAATCCAGTTGGTCCGTTAGCTTCTAGTGTTGCCGAACCAGTTGATGTATTGGCAAATACCATATATTGCGGTGTAGCGCCACTGGAAGTTTGTGTCAAGTTAACAGTTGACACGCTGATTGTGTTCCAAGAAGGAGATGCATTGCCGTTACTCATTAGGTACTGACCAGCAGTTCCATAACCAGTTGTTGAAGTGAATGCAATACCACCAGTTGGCGTGATATATAATCTTGGTGTTAGCGCACCACCTGATGTGCCATTACCAATTTCTAAAACACCAGTGACGTCCCAAATACCCCAATTATAGGTTCCGTCAACTAATAGATATCCACCGCCGTATGCGCCGTTAGCAACATGACCAAAACCTGCTGTACTAGCACCTGGGTTTGTAGCACCAGTTGTAGAATAGAAATTTGTAGAAGTTGTGGTTCCGTTAACATAAGCACCGCCATTTACACTGAGCAGTGCCCCTTGTTGTTGAGCATAACTGGTGGATGTTGGAGACATTGTGATGCCTCCAACAGCATTGATATTAAATGCAGCACCACTATATTGAACGAATCCACCACTGCCGTTGTCTTTTATGTATTGACCGTTGGCAAAGTTTATTGGTGTAGGCTGTGTAAGACTCACAGTGCCGCCCACACTCAATGTTCCTGTTACTGTTAGTGTGGTCCCGTTCCATGTTAAATTATTACTTCCGCTCAATAGGCCGCCTGTGCCAGCATAAGTAACTTGGTTGGCCGACAACCCTGTATCAGTAATGTTTGCAGCTTTTAATCCAGATGCCGCACTGCCACCAACTACCCAGTTGGCACTACCATCGTATAAGAATGATGCGTAAGGTGTACTTGTTGTACCAACTTGTATTCCGCTGTTAGCCGCAGTGGCCGCACTAGCACTACTTGTGCTAAATGTTAAGGTAGCATCGCCTGTAGCTAAGTTTGTTTTATTAATGTAAGTTTGTTGTCCGTCAATATACAAATCACCAGCAATATAAATGCTATTTGTGGCGGCATTATATGAAAGGTTTGTTGTAGCATAAGCGGTTTGATTGCTACCAATTGTGCCAACCATCACAGGATATAAGGTGCCAGAAGCTGTGCTTGTAGCATTGATAATGTTGCTTGGTCCAGCACTACCTGAATAGCCAATGCTACCAGTATAACCTTGTGGTCCTTGTGGACCAATTGATCCGGTATAGCCTACACTACCTGAATAACCAACAGATCCGGCATACCCAATGCTACCTGTGTAACCCACACTACCCCAATAACCCGCGCTACCTGAATAGCCAATACTACCAGTATATCCCTGCGGTCCTTGTGGGCCAATACTTCCTGTATATCCCTGCGGTCCTTGTGGGCCAATACTTCCTGTATATCCCTGCGGTCCTTGCGGGCCAATACTTCCTGTATATCCCTGTGGGCCTTGTGGTCCTATTGATCCAGTATAGCCCTGTGGACCCTGTGCGCCTACACTACCTGTATATCCGACACTACCCCAATAGCCCATTGAACCACTGTAACCCTGTGGACCTTGTGGACCAAGTGATCCAGTGTACCCTACACTACCAGAATATCCAAGACTACCTGTGTAGCCAACACTGCCCCAATAGCCCATTGATCCAGTATAGCCCTGTGGTCCTTGTGGCCCAGTACTACCAGTGTAACCAACACTTCCATTATAACCAGCTGATCCAGCATATCCTTGACTACCAGTATATCCTACGCTACCATTATAGCCAGCACTTCCATTATATCCAGCTGATCCAGCATAGCCCTGTGATCCAGTATATCCTACACTACCATTATAGCCAGCACTACCAGTGTATCCTGCGCTGCCGGCATAACCTTGACTACCTGCGTATCCCTGACTTCCAGTGTATCCAACAGATCCATAATAACCAACACTTCCGTTATAACCGGCACTGCCAGCGTAACCTTGGCTACCAGTGTATCCTTGACTACCCGTGTATCCAAAACTTCCGCTATAACCATAGCCAACAGTGATACCATTTCTAGTAATAGTGCCAAATACATTTAAGTTACCGCCAACACCAACACCACCCGATACTACTAGAGCACCTGTTGTTGACGAAATAGATGTTGTAGTATTGGTGATTGTGAATATATCTGGACTGGTAACAAGTGTTTGTGTTACTGTAGTATAAGCAACTATCAATGTTTGAGCAGTGATAGTTGACGCTGTGATACTTCCGCCAACATTTAAATTACCTTGTACCCCAACCCCACCAGTTACTTGTAAAGCGCCTGTTTGTGAACTGCTTGATTGTGTGGCATTAGTAATATAAACAATATTTGTAGTAGTTGCTCCACGACCGGTAACACTTTGAAAAGTACTTGTGTCCCAAATTACAATATTACCAGAACTTGTACTAACTGCTGTATCAGTACCAGCAACTATGCTAATGACATATCCTGTGCCGCCACCACCACCAGATGTTAATACTTGTTGCCCATTACTGTAAATTAAGCCACCGTAAATATTGCCCTGTACTCCCACTCCACCAGTAACAGTCAATGCGCCTGTGGTAGAGCTAGTACTTTGTGTAGCATTTGTAATGTTAATTGCGTTAGTAGTAGTTGCACCACGATTAGTCACACTCTGTAATGTACTTGTGTTGTAAACTGTTACGGTGCCAGTATTTGATGTTACTACAGTATCTGTACCAGCTGTCAGTGTTTGAACACCTAAGTTAGTAATAGTTACGCTACCTGTATTTGAGCTTACGCCAATATAGGTGCTTGCAATTGTAGCAGTCACACCCAAGTTTGTAATAGTAACTGAACCTGTATTTGTACTTACACTAATTGCTGTTCCTGCTATGGTAGCAGTTACACCCAAGTTAGTTAATGTAATAGAACCAGTACTATTTGATGCTCCTAAATTCAAACTTCCAGAAAGATTAGTTACACCTAAATTGTTAATTGTAAATGATGTTGCTGTGCCAGTAGTTACTACATTTGAAACACTAATGTATGTGCTACCAGACGGGGTTACGCTTGTAACAACTCTACCGTTAGTGTCGTACAACCCATTAGCATAGATTGCATTTGTTGTAGAGTTACTTCTGTTGGTTAAACTTTGTAAAGTAGCAGTACTATAAACAATTATATTTCCTGTACTTGTAGTTACTGCTGTATCTGTACCTGCGTTTACACTAGTTACATAGGAAGTGCCAGTTCCACTGCCAGTTAATACAGCATTGCCATTGACATAGATGTTCCCGCCAACGTTAACAGTGCCGCCAATGCCAACCCCGCCATAAACAACTAATGTTCCGTTACTTGTACTTGTGCTAGCGGTACCTACGGAGTTAACGACCATCGCTACTTGCGCGGGGGTTGGTGTTGTTACTGTATTAGGCGCCGCTACTAAAAATTTAATATTTGAGCCAGTAGTTGATGTGGCTAAAACTAGATTGCCACGTCCAACTGTAGGATTTTGGCCAACCAGTAAGTATCCGTCTGTTTTGCCCGCCGCAGTTCCAACGCTATATAATTGAGTACCGTCCCATAAACTGCTGGTAATACCCATATCGATATACCCAGTACTGTCTGTGCCAATATCAGCGTTTGCTACAATGTCTGTACTTGCTTGGTTTCCAGAATTTTCATTCTGAACACTAATTTGCATGTAACCGTTATAATTAGCAGTGGCTTGGAAAATTGTTTGACTAAACTGATCATAAGGGCTTAATACCCCAGCATATAACGCATTAGCACCAATAGCATTTCCGTAGAATGTACCACTGGTAGCAACTAGTGTATTCAATGAGATATTAGTACCAGTAATGAAGCCGGTTACATACAAATTACCAGTTAATACGCTGTTTCCGTTTACGTTAAATCCACCATTAGCACCAATTCCGCCAGCAACGTATAACGCATTGTTAGCAACAGAACTTGTGTTTGATAATGTATTAGTAATGATAATTTGTTGATTAGTGCTGTTACCCCTACTAGTTACTAATTGTAAGGTATCAGTGTTACTAATTGAGACAGAACCAGTGCTTGTACTAACACTAATACCAGTACTACCAGTAGTTAAAGTTGTTACACCTAAGTTATTAATTGTAAATGTTGTTGCTGTACCAGTAGATGTTACGTTAGTGATACTAATTGCTGTGCCATTTACTGGGTTTACGTTTGTAACAACTCTATTATTGTTGTCGTATAATTGTCCGGCATAGATAGGGAATGTTGTAGTATTGCTTCTGCCAGTAATACTTTGCAATGTTGCAGTACTATACACAACCACAGCACCAGTACTGGTAGTCACGGCTGTATCTGTACCAGCAGTTACGCTACTTACATAGCCACTTCCACCACCACCGCTGGTAAGAACTTGGTTGCCGTTACTGTACATTGTTCCAGCATAAACAGTTCCACCAATGCCAACACCGCCGGTAACAATTAATGCTCCAGATTGTGTACTAAAACTTGCCGATGTGTTTAAAATTTTAACAACGTTAGTTGTACTATTTCCACGTCCAGTAACACTTTGCAAAGTGCTAGTATCACTGACTGTTACAACACCCGTAGTTGTACTAACACTAATATCTACACCGCCAAGAACAGCACTGACATAGCCAGTATTTGTTCCTGTACTACTTAGAACAGCACTACCGTTGCTGTAAATATTTCCTGCGTATATTGCTCCTGTGACACCTACACCACCCGTAACTTGTAGTGCGCCCGTTACTTGACTAGTAGCACTTGATCCACTTTGTACCGTAATATTCTGTGTGACTAACAAAGATGCTGTACTACCTGGATATGAATATCTAAAGTAAAAATCATCAAATGTTGTTTGGCCAGATGCCAACTGGAAAGGAATTGCTCCTACACCGCCACCGCTAAAGTTTGTGGCTGTACTAACTGTAACGCCAACTAAAGAAGCCCAATATGGTAATCCAGTACTGGTGCTAACAGCAAGTACTTGCCCTTCCATACCAATTGGCAGTAATGTTGTTTGATTAATATTACTTTGATATGGAACAGCACCAACAGTACCGCCCAGTAAATTCCCTGCGTAAGTTGCAGTTGTAGCAGTGGTGATAGAACCTTGAATTTGACCAGTTCCTGCGTTCCAAGTAGCAGTGGTTGTACGTAATGTTCCGCTGGCATCAACGTACATTATCCCGTTTGTTGTTGTAGTTAACCCTTTAATTACTACGGTTTGAACATAAAGACTAGACCAGGCATTAGAATTTGAGCCTAATCCGTAAAAATTATTTGTGCTAGGATAAATTCCGCCCTTGGATGCCCAATTTGAGGATCCATCAAAGGTTAAACTTATCCAAGTTTGTGTATTTGTGGTATTATTTGGATCTGTACCAACTACTATTCCTGATCCAATTGCTTGTAATGCTGATACAGTGGATAGTGTACTTAGATATACTACGTTTGTACCGATGTCAACGCTGGTACTTTCAATAGAAGTTACAGTACCATTTACTTGTACTGAACCTTGAACAACTAAATTCCCACCTATATTTGCGCCGCCCGAGACCGTTAAGGCATTGGAAGCAGTGCTTAAAATTGATGCTGTGGTACTGACGATAAGGCCATTTTTGACCTTAAAATTATTTTCTATGGTTGCCATTAGTTTCCCTTTCCACGTAACGGCTGGTTACGCTATATTTAGCGTGAAAAGGAAAATGTGGTTAGGCTGTTATACCAAATCTAACAACTTTGATTGTCATCGACGTTGCGCTGACTGGCGTAAAGGTTAGTACAACTTGTCCGCTTACTAAATTGGCACCAAATCCGCCAAGTTCCCCGTTGTTCGTACTAGTACCGTACTCGTTTATATAGACGTTTACACCATCGTGGAACACAGTTAATTCTGTAATATGACAGCTGGTAGTTGAGACGTTGACTTGATCTACTACTTGAACAGTATATCTAGCTGTTCTATATGTAGTTGCATTATAACTATCCAAGTTAACAGGGCTTGAACCGCTTATTGTATTACTTGTATAACTGGCTACTACGGTATTATTGCTGTATAACGCAGGAACTACATTTCCAGGGGCAGATAGTGTAGTACCAACAGTTATTGGGCCGCCGGCATATATGCTCTTTGCGATAGCAATTCCACCAGAACTTACAATACTGCCAGTGGTTGTAGAAATGGCATCTTGCGTACTGGTAGAAATTACACTGCCAACTGTAGCAGTATTCACTACAGATAATGTATTGTTAATTAATGCACTGCCGTTGGACTGCAAGTAATTGCCAATTATGTAATTGCCGTTGATTGTGTTTGTAACTGTCAATCCTGACATGTTTACAGTACCTGTAAACACTGCATTAGTTGCAGTTATCAAGCTACCCACAGTCAATACATTGGTAACAGTTAAGTTATTTGCAGTAGCGTTGGTAAATCCAATGGATCCAATAGTGGATAACCCAGTAACAGTTAAGTTGGTAACTGTTACGTTGGTAGCAGTTGTATTACCTAAAGTAGTTTGTCCGCTAACTTCTAATGTCGTGGATTGTACATCATTAGATGTTAAAGTATTTGATATTGTTAAATTAGTAAATGTACCAATTACTGCAAAAACATCAGTGGCAGTGATATTATTTGCATAGATTGTACCAGTAGAAACTACATCTCTAAACGATCCAGTAGTGCTGGTAATTGTTTCAACGCCAACGCCTTGAATAAAAATTGTTCCATCAACATACAGGTTTCCACCAATTGTAGCCGATGTTGCTACATTTAATGATGGTGTGAACAATGTACTAGATGAATAATACAAGTTACCGATATCAAATGTTGTTGATGATGAGGTACTTTGGAAAGGAATTGCTCCGGTTGAGCCGCCGGTTAAATTGTTGGCTTGTGTAATTGTACCAACAATAATGTTTGTTAATGTGTTATAGTATGGCTGTGCGTTTTGTAAGAATCCAGAAACATCAGAATAAACTAAATTATTACCACCCAGTGTTCTATCTTGTAAATTTTCACCAGTAACAGTGCCGCCAGAATACAAATCTTGGCGTGCATATATACCACCGTTTGTTAAAACTAATGTACCTAAGCCAGTAGATACTCCATTAATTGAGCCAGTTAAGGTAACGGTTCCACCAAAACTTGATGCTCCAACAACAGTTAACGCACCTGTACTAGTTCCGTTGATATAAACTTGTTTGCCAAAATAGGCACCGCCTGTTACAGACAGTGCGCCTGTTCCGGTAAATGTGCCTGGTGTAGAACCAAATATAGATAAGTTTTCTACATTTAACGTAGCAGTTGTAGTTCCAGAATTTGTATAATAAAAGTTAGCGCCATCAAATGCTGTTACACCGGGCGATGCTTGGAACGGCACAGCACCTGCGGTACCTGCTAATAAGTTTGTAGAAGTTAACGCAAATCCAACAGTGGATCCACTAGCACTTGCCCATGTTAATGAATTCGCAACAACAGTTAATAAAGTACCGTTGGCACCAATTGGTAAAAATGCTGTAGTACCAGTATTACTCTGATATGGTAAACTACCGTAGGCTCCACCTGCCAAGTTTGTTGCAGTATTTGCAGAATTAGCAAATGTAGCTGTAGTAACTGTACCAAATATTGAACCATTTACTGTTAAATTACCTGTTATTGTTGCAGAACTATTAACAGTTAGTGGGCCAGAAATTGTTGCAGTTGATCCGACAGTTAAATCACGCCATATGCCAACGCCACCAACAACAGTTAAATCTCCAGTATTAGTACTGCCTAAACTTGGCTTTCCAGATACAAGTTTAATTGCACCAGTTTTAAATGTGCCGTAAGTTGCACTGGTAAAATTACTTAATGTGCTTTCTGCACCAGTATTATACCATTCTAAATATTTTGTATCATTGGCCAGCACAAGTGCGGCATTTGTATCTGTGCCGTTAAAGTAATGGAACCTAAATCCAATGTCTTTCCCGTCATCAAACGCCCACGGCGTGTATACACCCGCATTTGGTACATGAAGTTCAAGTAGGTTATCAGTATAGTAAGTGTTTGAAGACAGTACATTGGTAGCAGTACCATTGAATGTTACAGTGTCTTTAAATAAAACAGGCCCACCTACAACTAAATTGTTCTCAATGCCAATACCACCTGCTACATATATGGCATTGGATGTTATTGTTGTAATACTAGATAAAGTACTGTCGACAATAAGATTTTGCGAGAACGTACTAGTCCCACTAAAATTTAGTGCGCCAGTTAGAGAAATACCCCCTGCAACATTTAATGCACCTTGTACAGTTAAATCTTGTAGTGTTGTAGTATTTTGTACACTAACAGTACCACCAAAAGATGCAGGGCCGCTTACTATCAATCCTTGACTAATGTTTGCACCAGCACCTACAGATAAATCTAAACCAATCGTGGCAGTTGTAGTTACAAATAATGCATCGCCAAATGTACCAGTTGTTCCTACAATTAAGTTTTGTGCAATTGCCGCGCCGCCATAGGCTTGCAACGCTCCAATTTGATTTTGTGAGTCTGTAACAGGGTTTTGTCCTAAGACAATTAAACCGTTCTTAATTATAAAGTCTTGACTAGCAGGAATTATTGCCACAGTATTTTCCGTTAAGGTGTAATCGCAGTTCTTAGAACCTGGACAGTTTTGTATGATTGACCGTACATGGTTATATATAATTCAGCTGTCGGCGGGTTCGTAGCAGTATTTACCTGGCTACTAAATTGTCCGATTTCACCTCCATTGGTATTAATACCGTATTCAAGCAGGCTAGTACCATACCAACCTGTGCCAGTGTTGGCCACTAGCATCAATAGTTCACTTACTTGGTAACTATTATTGTTTGTATCATCTATTTGGACTAGATATTTTGCGCTTCTAAATTGTGTTACAGGATAAGAATCAATCAAGGCAGGCAATGCTGTTGTGACTATAGTTGCCGATGTATCAAAAACAGCGTGAGCTATTTGGATATGTTCCGCATTTAGGGTACCGGCCATATAGACATCCCCACCAATACCTACACCGCCAGTTACCACCACGGCTCCTGATATAGTACTTACAGAATTAGTGGTATTGGCAAATGTTACAATGTTAGTTGTGGTTGCGCCACGATTAATAACAGTTTGGAAAGTAGATGTATCGCTAACAACAATTTTTTGTGTTAGAGTGTTATAGACAATTGAAATGTCTGTGCCAGATGAAAATACCGATATTAACGAACTTGTTGTTAACACGCTACTTCCGTTGATAGTTATATTTCCATTATTAATAATAACAGTCTGTGTGCCCGTTCCAATAACTATGGTGCCGCCAGTCACTGTGGTAGCATTGATTGGACCTTGGTTGGTTTTGTACCAAGCATAACCATTCCACGTATAGGTTACCCCGTTTAGGGTATAGGTTGCTCCGACATTTGTACCGGAAGCATAAATTGGAAAACCTAATGTTGTCATGTCTTTGCCTTTAAATTGTTGTTATCTGGATCCAGAATGTACTGGTTCCATCTTGAATGTATTGTAGCTGTCCACCGGCCACGGTATCAATCCAAAAATCTCCTATATTTGGGTTTGCTGGTGGGATTCCAGTACCAGTTACGGTGACTTTTGGTGTATACAACAAATAATTTTGTTGCGGATTACCGTCAGCACTGTAAATATTCCCCTGTACTCCAACGCCACCTACTACAGTAACCGCACCAGTTGTTGTACTGGTTGATGTGGCTGTCCCAACAACATTAAGAGTTGTTACAGTAAGTGTATTTGACCATAAAGGATTAGAGCCGTTTGATATTAATACAGAATTGCTTGGACCAATGGTGATAAACCCAGTAGAACTGCTGGCCACTTGATATACTAATGCGCCTGCGGTACCTCCAGCAATATTATTGGCTTGACCTGCTCCGCCACTGATACTGGCGTGTAAGATTCCGCCTAACCAGAAGTCTCCGCTAACACTAGCACCGCCGTTTACAATTAATGCGCCAGTGCCTAAACTTGTAGCAGAAGTATTTGAAGTAATACGTACATTGGTAAATGTGCCCCATGCTGGAACAGCGTTACCAATATTCATATTATTAATATTACCAGTGGTAACACTTGGATAGATCTGAACACTGCCGCCCACTGTGGGCTCTAGGTAAACAGTTGCTCCTGCTGGTGAAATATTAACATCAGTTGGACCGTTTATTGTTAATCCGCGGCCAATATTTACGTTTCCAGCAATACCAACACCGCCGTTGACTACCAAAGATCCTGTGTTAATTGAGCTAGACTCTGTGTAATTTAATACATTGATTGGGCCGCCAACTAATAAATTTTTAGTAATTGCTACACCACCCAGTACGGACAGTGCTCCAACAATATTGTTTAATGTTACAGTACCGCCGTTGGTATAATGTGAATAACTACTACTGTTCAATGGCACCTGTAAATCCACATCAGTAAACAATAACAAAGAATTTGTAGCAGTCACACGCACATAAAACGATTGATTGTTTAACTGTGTGGTTCCATTTACACCTGTAATTGTAATATACTGATCAGTAACAATACCGTGAGGCGCTACTGTGGTAATAACAGTTTGTGTACCTGTAGAAATCGCACTAATTGTGGCTGTTATTGGAGTATTTGTAGCAGATTCGCCCAATCCAACACCAGTATCTGCGTTAAGTTGTAGATATCCAGCACCATTATAGTAAAATACTGATCCAATGTTAACTTGGTTGTTTAATCCATCAACTAGGTTATCACCGCCAATTGATATATTACTATTGCCACTCTTCATGTTTTGGGCAATATCATGTCCTAAGAAGAAGTTGTAACTGCCAGTGGTAAAGTTTTTGGCAATGTTATAACCTAAGAAAAAGTTTTCCGTTCCGTTGGTAAGATTAACACCAGCACTTGTTCCAATCGCAAAATTATTATTCCATACCAAATCAATAGATAATGTGCCGCCACTAGTATATGTACTGAAGTTTCGTCCATCAAGCGGAGTACCTAAAATATTGTCTAGATATAAAGCCACTGTGGAAGAGGACAACACTTTGGCATAATAATTATTACCGTTGACTTCAGTCATACCTAAAACATAATCAACATTAATTGGTGTACCAGATGTCAATTCATGATTGGCCACAGTCAATACTACTGGGACGGCCTGTGTGGCAGATGTAATAAAACCAGCAAATTGTGTTTGTGTAGTGCCGATGTTCTTTAAGGCACTGTCACCAATAGCTATGGTATTTTGTAATTGTGTGCCTGAACTAGCGGCATATCGACCTATAGCAATACTTTGATATGCTGAACTGATTCCCTGTAGACTACTGTATCCAATGTTTATATTATCCTGTCCATTAGGATAAGAATTAGATGAAGGTGTGGCTATACCAAAAATAGATATATTGTTAATGCCGCCGCCACTCTGTGTATTACTATAACCTTGTCCAACGGTTAGTCCATTGATGTTGACATCGGCCCCAGTATAGAAACCTTGTGATATACCAATACCACCTTGTACAACAAGTACTCCGCTGTTTGTGCCAGTATTGGCCACAGTACCTGAAACAATTACAGTGCCAGTGCCTGTACCAATAATTTGTATGTTCATATTAGGAATATTCGCATACATTGTGCCAGTGTTAAATTCAATATTGCCTAAGCTACTAGCATAGATAGTATCTAATTCACTTGGTGGTTTAAGATAAGTTATAAGTGTAAAGCCAGTGCTGGTAGTAGGGGTGGCAGGCAACTGAGGCTGTGCGCCTTTAAGGGTAATAAATGTACTTGTACTACCCGATCTTAATGTGCCACCGCTTAATAATGCTGCCATGATTTTATTCCTATATTAACCGTTAGAACTTTCCAAAATACTCATAACTAATTGAGCAGAATTTGGAGATGTACTCCAAGCCTTAATGCTGTCCAGCGCTTCGATGATCAATTTACCGCTCAATACGTTGGCCGCATCATTAGTTGGTAAAGCAAACTGATCAATTAGATAGCTGTCAACGTTGCCTGGTTGAGCATTGTTTCCTTGTGCGTTCTGCTGAATAGGAATGTTTCTATGATGTATAAGACTGACCCCAGTAGTCTGTGTACTTATATTTGATATCTGAGCCATTAGTACAATGCTGGTTACTCCAACCGGAGCAACATAAATTGTGCTTGAGCTTGTGGTCAATACCGCTGTCATTGATCTAAACGTATTTAATGGTAACTGTGCCATGATTTATCCTTTTATTAGAATGTTCCGCCGCCTTCAATTGCTAAGATAAATGGAGTCAAATTAGCAAATAGCGATTTAGTAAATGTTCTACCGCTTAGAACACCCGTTGCTTGACTGATAACTAACCCTGGACCAATACGGAAGTCACCGTTTTGGTCAGTTGAGGTAAAGAACACCTTACCTGTATCTAATTGTACAGTTTCTTTAGTCTGTACTGGATCAGCAATACCAAACTGTGGTAAAGCACCGTAGTTAGTGCCAGCACCCACATATTCAAATACATATCCAGACGCACTAATGTAACTGCGTTGATAGAAGTTTACTGTTGCTCCATCTGGGAATAATGTAGCATCTGTTACATTTTCACCTAAACTCACAAGATGATGAGTACCATCCTGTGCCCAATAGCTTAATCCAACCTGTACACTGTTGTAATTACCCCCAGTTTCTAAATCATAGATTAATCTTTGTAGGGTAACACCAATATCTCGCTTACATTTCAATGCTTGAGCAGGAGTCAATTTAATTTGATTGCTACCGGGGCCTGTGTTAAACGATGTATTAATGTAACTAATTGTGTCATTTATAATAGTTGTTTGTTGGCTTGCCAAATAATTGGCGGCGGCCAATATACCAGAATCTACCCATGACAAATCAGGGTTGACTTGTGTGGCTGTGGGTGGAGTGGCATTTTGAATGGCACTGTAAATTATGACAAAATTATTGGATATTTGACCTGTTTGTGTACTGGATCCGTAATTACCGTTTTGACTTTGCGTTTGGGTATTTCCAGCACTCGGTGTTACTGTTTGTCCTAAAACAACATTTTGAGCTATTTGCGACAAGTAATAGTAGGCCGCACTGGTAGCCGCTGTTTCACTGCCTGCGATTACCAGCTGTCCTGCGCTGTTAAAGTATGCGTTAGCGGCAATTAGTGTGGCACTATTTCCACCGTACATAACATCATAACACATGGCGTCAATTAGGAAACCGACATCTCGATAACATGCCGCACTATTATATGTTAGATATGAATAGTTGGCTGCGATCCAAGCAATTATTTCAGATTGTAGGAATGACTTGTTAGAAGTTAATTGTGCTACAGCGTTTATGGTTGAAGTTGTAGCGTTTGTAGGAGCAGGGAAAGTAACAACATTTGCCACTGACGCTCCATTAGCTAGAATATTTTTAATTTCATCAAACTCGGCAGTGCTTCTTGCCACTGCTGTAGCATTGCTAGCCAATGCTTGCGCCGCTTGTTGCTGAGCAAAATCATAAGCATTAATTGTTGCTACTAATTCAGTTGCTGTAACAGCATACGCAGTACCGCGAGCATAAGCAAGACCAGATGTCACACCATTATAGTTTGTGCCAAGAGCAACATCATAGTATGTGCCATTTAGAACATAGCCCAAATCACGTGCACATGTTGTTTGATTATATGAGAATGTACTGGTATTGGTCAATGTTTCCACAAATGCTGATATTTCATCTTCTAAGAAACTCATATTTGCTTCTATTAGAGATATAGCACTACCTGCTCCTTGTGGAATTGTACCAGATGTCTTTACTAGATTTGGTGGCACTACTGTGTTATATGTACTTGATGTGGCTCCAATGATTGTTATCATTTCATTGAATCTTAGATCAATGAATGTGTTAGCATCGGCTCCCCCTTGAACCGTTAACAAGAATGTTTGTGTACTTGTTTGTGTTCCAGTTTGGATAGTCTGTACAGGTATGTTACCTGTAATATTATCAACCAACTCATTCAAAAACTCTAATGAATTAATATGTGCCTCTACTTGATCCACTGTGATATTTCTATTGCTGGTAGAAAGAATATTTGTACCAGTCACATATGGATTGTCTGCTACAATACTACTCAATACTGTGTAGTAGGCCTTGCCACAGAAGTAGAAAGTAAAATAGTTAGGGTTATCTGCAAATCCGCCGCCAGTTGGTAGAGCGTAATTGAATGTTACACTTTGATAGTTGACATCAGTAACATAGGTACCTGTTGTGAAATATTGAATACCGTAATTCGCATTTGGTATATAGTTAGTTACTGTGGTGGTTATATTACCGTTACTATCTAAGTAACGACCAAATTCATCATGAACATACGGGAAACTATCGTATGTGTAACCAAATTGATCCGTAATATATACAAAATTGCCCACAGCAATGCCGGTTATATCAATGTTATTGATTGTGATACTGCCAGTTGTTATAGTACTTGTACTTGGTTGAGCATTTAGGAATCCTGGGAAGCCTTGACTGTTTGTGTACGGAACAACATTGCCAGCATAGTTAATATACTCAGTTGGAGGTACAACTTCCATAACCAATGATATGTGCGGACGATTAGTAGGATCTGGAATGAAAATTTCAACATTACTGTTCTTTGGCCAGAAGCCTTGTGGATAGTATTGATTTAAACCAGTTGGACCTGGGCTATATGGGTAAGCAATGTAGGCAGGATTATAAACAGTACCGCTGAATTTACGTAGCCCGTAACCTTTGGCAACCAAGCAAAGATCACCAAAGTTAGCGTTACTGTTAACAATAGAAGCAATACCGCCATTGTCGACTTGAACACCCACACTGGAGAAGATTGTGAACACAGAAACTAACTGTGCGTAACCATCATTGGTAATATGTACACCACGACCACCTTGTGTCAATTGTGTAAACGCATCATAAACAAAAGATTGAATTGGACTACGATCACTAATAACAGCACCGTCAACTAAAGATCCGCCCATACCACCAATTGGGTCAAATTTACGTAGATCCCATGTACCAGTATGACCTGTGTACTGAAGTGCTAGTGCTTCAACCTGAGGATCCTGTAGAGGCCATATGTAAGTGTCACCAAAATATAGTGTAGCATAATCACCAAATCCCACTGTTGATGTACTCATACCTATCAAGTAAGTATTTGATGTCAATTGTTGTACACTAGTTACCTTAGGAGCAATCTGTACATCTAAAGCATTTAATCCAGTTGTATTAACTAACCCGCTACCTGGATATAAAATAGGAGCATACAGTGGCCCACGATTAATAATATCTGTTACAATATTAAAACTTCTAGCCACTGCCTGTTTAGGCATATAGGCGCTTCCATAACTATAAAACGGATTTATTATTTGTTTAGTTTCAGTCTGTGGTTGAGCAACTATTGGTTCATTAGAAATAATTTTCAGTGCTAAATCCCTAGCATGGCTAATCGCTAAAGTGGTAGTAGTTTCTTGTCCAGTTACATAATTGTAACCTTGATTCCAATATGCTAGTCCAGCTTCGATAGACTTCTGATTACCACCTAATAATACATCTTGCGAAACAGCATCAACAATTAATCCTGTATCTCTGTAGCATAGATCTTCATTATAACTAAATGATGGACCAGGCCTTACAAATGTGCCATTTATAAATGCTATTGTTTCTTCTTGTATAAATGATCTGTTGGCTTCCAATAGATTGTAGGCATTTAGAACATTTGGATTTGAATCTATTGTTTGTCCAATTGGTAATTTTGGCCCTGCTGCCGATGGACCATTACTGATAATATCAGTGATAACAGTTAAATTACCTTGTAAGGTACCTACTTCATCATTAGTAGCTGCCGGCAAGGTAGTTACCTGAACAGTGCCAGTTTGGAATACTCTAGGTGCTGGCTCAGCCAGTACTACATAACGAACTAGATCAGAAACAAAATCATAAGCCGCAATAACTTCAGGCATTTCTGTAGATACCTGACTACTTGTGGAAATATAAGAATAGTAGTAAGCACCAGATTTAATGCTTTGCTTGTTACCGCCGTGTAATAGGTCAAAACTCACACTGTTTAAAATATAACCAAGGTCTCTATAGCAAGTTGATGTACTATAAACAAATGACGGATATGTATAATTGATCCAATTTATAGTCTGTTGCTGTATTGACGCAATATTGTTTTGAATTGTGTTATAGGCCGTGACAATAGTACCAGTTGTGCTTGGTAAGCCATTACTAGTTATTTGATCCGTAATTCCAGCTGTTCCGCCATTTAATATGGATGTAATTTGATTAAACAATCCAGTTACAGTTGCTTGCGCATCAGTATCTGATATTAATGCCACTGTCAATGAGTTAGCAAAGTTAATTGCCGCTGTGGTTGTTGTCAATTCAACACCAATTAATCCAGTCAGACCGCCTTGATTCCAATATTGTAGGCCAGCAAATGTACTTTCGCTTATGCTATCGTACAACATGTCTGTGGCAATGCTGTCAATAATTAACCCAGTATCTCTATAACATGTTGTGGTGTTGTAGGTATAAGGCACTGATTGATAAGCATTATCAATATATTGTAAAACTTCAGCTTGAATAAAGCTAAGGTTAGCTTGTAGAATTGTTAGGGCATTTAGCGCATCAGTTGATGTTGTTTCAACTAGACTAATAGGACTTGCGTCAGCGGCAACACTTGGTCCATTAGTAATAATATTTGTTATGGTACTAAATGCCTGAGCAAACAAATTAATCGTTGCTGTGTTTGTAACTGCTGGCGCTGCCACTAAATTTTGTGTAGCTGTAGACAATGCTATAACAGGAATATTTTGTATAACTTCGCCAACCAAGTTTGACATGTATGTAAATGCCGCTACTGTTTGTGTGGATTCATTCGCAATGTTAGACACTGTGCTTATGAAACCATAGTAGTATAAACCTGCTTGGATACTTTGTTTGTTACCACCATATAGCAAATCAAAACTTACACAGTCTGTCATATAACCAATGTCTCTCTTACAAGTTGCTTGATTATATGTAGTACTAAATCCAGGATTGGTTGCGTTAATATAGGCCACAACTTCAGCTTCTAAATATGCTTTATTGGCCTGTAATAAGGCATAGGCATTTTTGACACTTAAAAATCTGCTGGCTGTGAATCCAAATTCTAATTGATCAGTCCAACCAGTGGTTTGACCATTTAATATTTTTAAAATATTATTGTAGTTTGCCTGTACAATGGCTGCTTCGGCAGCATTGGCTGGAGTTAAATTAGTGACTTGTGGAACCGCTGTTTGATAACGTGCCACTAAATCATCTGCTGGTGTAATATTTTGTACAATTTTAGCACTTAGATCGCTTAGGTACGCCACAGCCTCTATTGTTTGATTAATTTCGTTAGGTATAATCGACTGTGTACTTGTGCTTTGACTGTAGTATTGTAGCCCAGCAAATGTGCTTTGACTGAAAGAACTAGTTGGGAATAAAACATCTTCTATTACAGAATTTAGAACAACTCCAATATCTCTTTCACATTTTACTTTATTATATGGGAAGGCTTGGAAGGTATTGTTAATCCAGTTGATTGTATCTTCCTGGATGAATTTTCTGTTTAATTGCATCAATACTTCAGCACTTAGATATGCGGCATCAGCTGCACTACTACTAAATGATTCAGGTGCGGCAGTTGGTCCATTCTGTATAATTGTACTGATAATATTAAAACATGAAGCAATACTAGAACTGGCCACTGCTCCTTGATTCAACACAGTGTTGATGACTTGTGTTCCAGATGATATTCCATATACTGGGGCAAGTATGGTACATGTAGTATTAGTAATAACTTGTTGGCACAGTGAATTTAGATAGTTAATGGCTGCCGCTGTCTGTGGTTGTTGACCAGCAATTACACTAACTGCTCCGTTCCAGTATGCTAGGCCAGATTCAATAGATTTAGCGTTGCCGCCAAATGTGGCATCATAAGATACATTTTCAATTAAAATACCAGTATCTCTGTAGCACAATTCTCTATTGTATGAGAATGTATTGAATTGACTGTCAACATAGGCAACTACTTCTGCTTGAATAAAACTTCTATTGGCTTCTAATAATTTCCAAGCATTTATTACTTCAATATTTCCTGACTCGTTATAATTGATAGGTGCTTGTGCTCCGGCCACACTTGGGCCGTTGGTAATAATGCTTGTAAGATAATCAATACTGTTTTGAAGCGTTGCTGATTCGTAAGAAGTAGCAGGGAGATACCCGTTGATAATCTGAGTAGCTGTACTAAATTGTGTACTTAATTGTTTTCCTTGTACAATGTTTGGTATAATTGCTTTGATGTAGTCGTATGCTACTGTGGTTTGAGATATCTCGTTTGGAATAGCTGTAAGACTTGAATCGTACCCGTAGTAGTAAACTCCAGATTTAATACTTTGCCAGTTGCTATTAGTCAACAAGTCAAAGGCCACACTTTGAATCATGTAGCCTACATCTCGATAGCATGTAGATGTACTATAAACAAATCCCGGATTATTGGCATTGATCCAATTAACAGTTTCCAAAGCAATAGTAGGTATAGCCGCAATCAAGGCATTATATACAGCAACAGTGGTTGCGTCAGTTGATGGTAAGCTAGGCGTGATAAAGGCATTTGAAACGCCAGTACCAAAAGCATCAGCAGGACCCACATTCAAAATTTCTAAAATATCGCCAAATAAATTACTTAGTGTGTTAGAAGAATTTCCGCTTACGTCAATCGCATCAGCAATAGCAAATGTTAGTGTGCTAAAATAACTAATTGCGTTGGTCGTTGTGGCAATTTCTTCAGCAATTAGACCTGTGTATCCAACATCTTGACTCCAATATTGAAGTCCAGCAAATGTGGTTTCTGTTTGACTTTGATATAACATATCGAGACCAATAGCATCAATAATTAAACCAGTGTCACGATAACACTGTGCTTGGTCATATGAAAAACTACCACTATTAAATGTTTGATCAACAAAGCTAACAACTTGAGATTGTAAAAATGGTATATTAGCCAATAGCAAGGTTCTAGCATCAAAGAAGCCTTTGTGCTGTGGACCTTGATTCATTGACATACCTTGTACTATAGTACCTGTAGATATTGAATGATCTAAAGTAACTACCATACTGGTTGTGTTTGCTACCCATGTAGCAGTACCTACAGCAATGGGAACTTGAACAGTGCCATCAGGCTGGAATAGACTAGCATCTTGTAACCATGGTCCAGAAAGATTTGTACAGTTCTGAATATATGGTGAGTGGAATAGATCAATTCTATTGGCACCAGTTTGTGGTGGGAAAGCAGTAGCATAAGCACCGCGATTATAGCCGTTGGCATAATAGTTACCTGGTAACAATCCGCTACGTCCTTGACAGAACTGCATGAATGCCAAATAGCAACCAGAATTTACATGGAACAAATCCTGTGTCTTATTAATTGGTTCAATTTCTGTTGTACGAATGTCACTGCCCATAACGCTGGTATATGGCTTCATTGGCAATGGATTATTTTCAAAGTAGTGTCCGGCACTAACTCGAATCTGTGTACCTGGTTGATAGTATGGGCTCTTCATAGCGCCACCAATGGTACGGCAAGCACGACTTGCGTCCATAGCACGACCATCATTGGTATCATCACCGTCCATTGTTACATACAATGTATTAGTAACTACTGGGCCTGTACCTAAAGGATTAACACCACGAACACGAATATCACCAAAAATGTCAGTTAATTGACCTGCTGGTTTGACAGCAATGTCACCTTGTGTACTGGCCAATAAATTTGTATAAACTGCTTCTGCGTAGGCTCTACCACCAACATGAACATCTTGTCCAATACCAGCACCACCAGTAACCAATAAAGCACCAGTATTTGTGCTGGTTGAATTATAGTTAGCGGCTACCTGTACTTGATCAGATGTTAATTGACCCAAAAATGGATTATAAGTTAATCCACCTGTGCTAGTGTTAGTACCACTAGATATATCATCAATATAATTGGGACTATAAACAGATCCAGTTGTTGTAGCACTAAATTGAGCAAATGTTGGATAGAATATTTGATTAACGTTAGTGGCGGTAACTTGGAAACTTTGTGAGGTAGTGGCTTGCTGAATACGACCGTAGATGAATCCACCTACGTTTAGATCTTTTTCAATGCCAACACCACCATTAACATATACAGCACCTAGCTGTCTATGAGCTGCAGTGTCATAAATGTTAGTATTTGTGTAAAGAAGATTTATTGGATTACCAACGTTGTCTGAATTAGGCTTAATAACAATACCAGTTGTGGCAGTTGTGGCTGTGTTTAGCAACCCCATAACTTCTAATGTTCCTGTGATAGTTGTCACACCTTGTACATCTAAATTTCCCTCAACATTAGTATTACTACCAATAAACACTACACCGCCAATACCTACACCACCAACAACTGTTAATCCGCCAGATTGTGTACCGGTAGAAGCCAAGGGAGATAGAATACTTACCTGTCCAGTTAAGGTACTCTGTAATGCCACCGTCAGCGTGTTGGAAATAAATGTATTTCCGCCTATATTGGTGTTACCTGTAATGTTCGTGTTAGTAGAACTGATGGTAACTCCGCCATTAGGTGCGGATAAATTTGTTATCCCTTGCGGGGTTTGTACTCGAGTTCCGGATACCGTTACAGTGGTCATTTCTTATTCCTTTAGAGTATTTATTGTTTTAGAATATCTGTAATTCAACATGGTTGATATAGGCCCCGTCTCGGTGCGGATATCTTGGATGTGCTTGGAATCTTAAAATTACTCCAAATGTTGGATCTACTATATCTTGTATACTCAATTCCGTTTTCCATAAATCTGTGGGACCACCATAAAATTTTATTGGGTCCAGATTAAGTGTGCCATAATTATCGCCGATGCCAGCATTGTTTAGGCAGAGTTGAATTGTTTCATCTGTTACTCGTCCTCCCCTATTAGCAGTTAGCCTTAGTTGTATTCCAGAAAGAACTTCAGGTAAATTAACAAAATTGAATCCAGAAAGTCGTAGATAAAAAGTTTTTGTTGTTAAATCTACCTTGGGCGCACGAGCTATATGCTGTAGCTGTCCTTTAGTAGTCAATGATCCGCTATTAGAAATCAGTTGACCAAAATTTTGAGAATCGTCCCAAGCAACATTTGATAATTCTAAACCTTGTTCAGCGCCAGGTTCATCATACTGCGTAATAGTTGTTGGCGATGTCCAAAGTGTACTCATACCAATATTTACCTAATCTGTTTGTGTACGCACAAAATGAAAAAGGGCTACAAGAGCCCTTTTCATATTAGTATCAAATATTAGTTTAGTACAATAGAAACTAATGTTGAAACTACGTTTGTTCCAGTTACCCAGTGAACAGTTTGTCCGTTATTGAACAAATAGCCGCTACCAGATTTTTGCCACAAACGTGCTTTCTTAGAAGTCAATTTTGTAACAAAATAAACATTATTACTTGTATCTTTAGCAGTAATTGTCATTAAACCAGCTGTTAACACAGTGGCGGTTGATAATTTACATGTACCACGACCTTGGTTGTTTTCAACTAGATAACGATGTGCAGCTTCTTGTTTGATAATAGCAGAACTTACAGCACTAGAACCAGTTGTTAGATAAGCTGTACAAGCGATTGTATTTGTATCTGTTTCAACGTGAGTTAAACCAACTGTGAATGTAGCACTAGCACCAACATCACTAAATGTGATAACATTACCAATCAAACTACCTGCTTGATTGTTTCTTGATAATGTAACTGTATTTGTACCTACATTAACTGCTGTAACATAAGTAGTGGAGGCATTAATACCTGTTCCTGATGCCTGCATACCTACATAGATACCATTTACACCGTTTAGTGTAATAGTGGCAGTTGAACTTGTTGTTACTGTGGCAGTTTGAGTTGCTGGAGCAACAACTGTAACAGTTGGGTTTGCGTTATATCCAGAACCTGGATTTGCAATTGTTGCGGCACTGATAAAACCACCATAACCGCCACCTACGTTTGTTGTAGTTGTAACTGTTAAAACTACAGTGGCTGTTACCCCTGCTGCATCTTGTGGTGCTGAAACACTGGCTGTAGCACCTAAAGAATAGTGTGATCCAGTATTATTAATACTGACTGTAACACCCTCATATTGAACTACATCAGTGGGTGTAGCGCCACCACCTCTTACAAAAAATCTCTTTTTAATTGGACGTCCCATTTTATTTTCTCCTTGAATATAGACAGTTCTATTGCCTACGCGGCGGGGACCGCATAAACTCTCGATTAAGAGCGAACAGTATTATTTACCCATAGTCAACAAAAAGCCCACCTAAGTGGGCTTTTGTTTGTTTTAATAACAGTAACGAATTACTGGAATGAAACGTTTGCGCTAGTGATAGCAACTTTACCTAAGTAGTCAGCTGCATTACCTAGAGAAGAAGCAGTGTTGCTTAGTTCTACGTAACCGTAACGTGTTAGGAAGCCAACTACTGGCTCAAATGTTGCTGGATCTAGAACAACACCAGAGCTCATTAGAGGAATATATGGGCAATAGAACGCTGCAGCATCTGCTTCGCTAGAACCTTTGTATCCAATTAGAACTTGGTTGTTATCGTTACCAGTGTCTGTCATGTATGCGTCAACATAAACACGCATAGCGCCATTCAATGTACCAACAAACTTAGTGTTTGTAGGAGCTTCGAATGTACCTTCTGTTGTACGAGCAAATGCGCTAGTAGTAGCAGATTGTAGAATTGTCAATGCTTGGTTAGAAACAACAGCCCAGTTACCAGCACCACGACGTGTACGCTGAGCAATTAAGTTAGCAACACGGTTGATTTGGATAGCTAAGGCAGCATGTTCGTCACCAACGAATGTTGCTGTACCAGAAACTAAACTTTGATCGTATGTTTGTTCAACACTTGCCAAGCTACGTAGAGAAGCTAGGATTTCTTGATCAATTTCAGTTGTGATTTCTTGTGCTAGAGCAGCCATGATTTCTGCTTCGATGTCAATGCCTTGTTGGCTTTGTGCATCTTGTGCAGCTTCAAAAGTCCAGCGAGCGCTTAGTTTACGTGACTTAGCTTCAACTGGGCTCTTCAAGATTTGAATGCTCATACGCTTACCTGGTTGACCTTCAAGCAATGATGTTTGAGCGGCACCTGGAGTAGCGTCAGTGTTGTTACCACTGTAAGCACTAGCAATCTTGAATGGGCTTAATGCTTCTTCACCAGCTTGTACGTTATCGCCAGAATCAGCATAACGAACACGCAATGTGTGAATTTGGCCAACTGGACCAGTCATTGGTTGTACACCGATGATTTCGTTGGCAATAACTGTTGGCATAACACGACGGATTACTGGAAGAATAACACGGTTAAGTGTTGCTACGTTACCAGCGCTTGTCGCGCCTGCTGTTGCGCTTTCAGCCAAATACTTACGAGTGTTTTCTAAGCAAACTTGCATAGAAGCACGGCGTGTACCAGATAGGCCTTCAAGCAGAGCTTCTTTGGTCTCTGACCATCTTTCATTTAATAGTTGTGACATTTTGTGTCTCCTTGAATTATATTTTTGTTAATCCCGCCAACTTGCGGATATCAACAATATTGTCTAAGCCTACCTCGGCTTTTACTTCACGATTTCCAGTTACTTCAGCACCTTCACTTAAAATAGCTTTCTTAGGAGCTGTTTTACGTGATTGTCCTTCCATTACTGCTGGTAGGTATTTGTCGAAAGACTCATTTAGTTTCTTTGTTGGAACGGATTCCAACAACTCTTTCATGATATCTCTCTTATCAGCACCTAATGGTGCTAACAACTCACCCATAACAGCTTTACGTTCCATTAGATCTTTAGTAACACGAAGATCGCGTTGTGTAGATTCTACTAGTTGTGTTTTTTCTGCTACGGCTTGTTTGGCTTCAGCAATTTGTTGTTCTTTCTTTTCAATGATCTTTAACAATTTACTTGTTTCAGATTTCTCATTTAAATAGGAACCAGCAAACTCCTGCGCAAATGCTTCATAGATCTTACGACCAAAGTCATTGTTACGAGCACTGTCAATGTCTTCTTTCAATTGCTTGATTTCAGATGTCAACTTGGTTGTAACAGTCCCTTCAACGACCTTACTAGCACGTTGAATGAAGTTTTGTTTAATTTCAGCAAATTTGTTTTTAGCTTCACGAACTAACTTAACTTTTGTTTCAGCTAGGTCCTTCTTGTCTGCGGCAAATTCACTAATTTCTTTTGCTAGAGCATGTACTACAAAACTCTCTAGCTTGGAAAAATTCTCGGATACTTTTTTACGGTCTCCTTGGAATTCAACCAATTCTTTTCCTAATTGTGTGATTACAAATCCTTCTAGCTTCTTAGCATCTTCAGCAATCTTTGTACGATATGCTGTCTTTGCTTCATCTAGAGCTTTTTTGTCTTCATGCAATTCACTCATTTCTGCGAGCAATCTCTCGCTTAACATCTTGTCGACTGCTTCAACAATAGCACCTTTATCTTGGTTATATTTTTGAGCAAACTCTTCACGAAGTTCTGCGGTTACTTGTTCGCGATTCTCTTTAATTTTTTCAGCAAAGGCAGACTCAATGACAGTACGTGTGTCTTCTGTCATTACTCCTGACTCTACTAATTGTTTGAATGCGTCCAACATATATTTCTCCTCGGGCTTATTTTAGACCTTTAATAATTTGAAGTAATGATTCCTTCAAATATTTCTGGGCCTTTGGATCTTCTTTTACTTCTTGCGCTACTCTAAACGCTCTATTCCCACCACGAGCATTCATCAAATGCTCATAAACAGGAGTAGGGTACGCTCCAGGCGCACTTGGTTGAGCAACTACGTCTACTGTGATAATCTCGAAATCAGATACATGGCCGTTCATGTCGTTAACATTGCCGCTACCACGAGAACTAACACCAAGTTTTACTCCACTTTCAAGCATAGTACGAACTAAGTTACCCATCGGTGTAGGTAAAATTTTCATCTTACCATAACCATTAGGACCTTCCATCCACATTTGAGTTATCATATGGGACACACGATCCAAATTTACTTTTAAATCGTCAGGATGATCAACTTCACCTAGTACACTATAGCCATTTTTAATCTGATCCATAAGAGTACTAACCGCACGATCAATTTCGTCTACTGGGTAAACACGTTGATTTGCGTTACGAATGCCACCTTGGATGGCAATACCTTTTAGATAAAGATTTTTGCCGTCCTTATCATCAGACTCAAGAATTACTTGAGCCTGATCATAACTTAGATGTTCGCGTAAGTAAGAATATTGCATCCTGTCTCTCTAATTATTTTGTATGCTGTGGCAAGAATTGACGTTTTGTAGCTGGATCAATACTTGTTTGACCTGCTTTGTCGCCTGAGCCAGAACCTACTGGACCTGGATTCTTGTTGTTGTTAGGATATCCAGAACCAACTTTCTTTAGATTCTTAACACCCATTTTTCCACCTGGAACATTACCAGCTTCTTTAGCAAACTTGTCACCACTTTCTGGAGTGATACCACGATTTACTTTGCCTGGACTTGTACCTGTGTTGCTTTGACCTTCGTCTCCGCCTTGACCAATATTTTTAGCATCAGCACCAGTTGTTGGCTTACCTTTACCAGAACTTACTGGGCTACGGCCTTCTACTGGGGCACCTTCTGTATCGCCAGATCCAGAACCAACGTTCTTACCTTGAGCTTTTTGTGTACCAGACTTTTCCCAGTCGTTACCGACTTTCTCAACGTATTCACGTGTCATACGACGGTTTTCCATCATACCCATCATGTCTTCGTCAGCATCTTCTTTGTCATCACTGTCCATGTCCATGTCGTCATCACCGTCCATGCCCATTTCGTGTTCTTCTTCACCTTGAGCTTGCTCTAATTCAGCAAAGGCAGCTTCTAGTTCAGCAATGGCGTTCTTGATGTCCATGATTGCGTTGTCTTCTTGACCTTCGTGACCGTGTTCGTCATCCTCTGGAGCGTCAAAGTTGTCGCCATCAGCAGAAATATCACCACCAAAGTCGTCAGTTTCGTCGCCAGTTTCATCGCTATCCATCATGTATGAATCTTCGGACTCGTCCATGTCTGCGTCAAAGGCTTCTTCCATGTCGTCATCAGCTGACTCTTCCATATCTTCGTCAGCGGCTTCTTCCATATCTTCGTCACGGGCTTCTTCCATATCCTGATCTTCTTCAGCGATAAGGTTTTCATAAATTTCACGACTCTTCTCTACAACGATTTCATGGAAAAGTTCGTTAGCCTTTTCGTGATCCTCGTTTACAAGATAGTCTAATAGTTGTTCAAATTTTGTAGACATAATTTTTAATTCTCCTGTTAGGTTAGCGGCATTGCTATAGCTTTATTTACAGGGAGATTAAAATAGATGTGCGAAATAGGCCGAAAATCAGTCGTTTTGGCCTTTTTGTGACAGAGTTGACTCTGTTTTTGATATCTTTTTGTCAAAAATATTTAGTTTCTGACAGAAAAAGTTATAGTATACGTTTATGTAGCAGCCGCTTCTGGCGGAGGAGCCGCGTACATTTTTCTAGTCAAACCCAATTCTTGCTTTTTTTCTTTCTCACGAGCATCGCCAGCTTTGCGTAAATCGTTAAGCATTCCTAGTGTTAATCTAGTCTTTCTTAGTTCTTTGTCTTTTAAAATGCTGGTATCATTTTGACTTAGATAGCGATCATCCTCCTGGGGAGCCTCGTGTTCTTTGTCAAAATACATAAATTCTCGTAGTATCATAGTCAAGTATTTATCAATTACTGAGGTGGAGCTTCGCCAGCATCACCACCAGGAGAAGGACTTACCGATCCATCAGTAGGAGCATTTTCATCGCCTAGTTCAGGGGGAGGAGTGTTATCACTTAAACTGCTTAAATCTCCAGACATGCCATTAGCAGTAATACCTGCTGTACGAAGTTCTGCGCTGGCACTTAATTGTGTGTCATCGTCGATGTTTTCTTCTTTCCACAGTGTTTCATTTTCTGTGACTTCCTCAGTGGTCAATCCCAAGAATCGTTTTAAGGCAAATCTCTTGGATATCATGGGAATTGCCACCATGGTATTGAATGTGTTAACACGGGCGGTATCCATTTCTGCTTGACGATAACTCGCAAAGTTTTGTGGAGGATTAAATTTAAGATCAAAAATATTGCTGTCTATGTTGATGCCTTTGTTATGTAGATACAGTTTGAACTCAAGATCAAACGGTTCATTCATCAACGATTGTAGTCGTTCGCAGTATTTGTTGAATCGTAATTCTTGTATATAGGCTGTCCCGACTCGTCCGTCATTGAAGTTGCTCCCTCCATCATCACTACCAGTTGGTAGGTAAGAACTTGGAATACGCAAAGCTCTAAACAGTTTATTAGTAAAGTACTTAAGGTCATCAATTTCTCCTAAATTAGTACCACCAGGAAGAATTTCAACTTTACTACCACGACCTTCTGCTGTGGTTGGGAAGAAATAATCTTCGTTGACGCTTAGTGGATTGTAACTTGCGTCAATAACACTTTGACTTCCGCCAGTAGTACTGGGGATTCTGCGTTGGTTTACTTCATTTTTAACACGTTCAACAAAGCTCATGGCCAAGTGACTGGGCATGTTACCCACATCAATATAAAACACACGACGCTCTGGAGCACGTTGTATACGATAGATTAGAATAGCATCTTCTAGCAGTTCTTTTTGTTTGAACACTTTAAAGATACTTTCCATTAAACTGTTGCCAAATGGGAAGTTACTGTCCAAGCCTTCACTCATTGAAATGTGAATTACATGACGAGCATCTATGGCATATTGGTTTTGATTTTGGCTAAATCGACTACTATTTGCGGTGGTTGGATAGGAACCTACCATACCCCTACTACCCCCGGCGCCTCCCTGTCCAGTGCCATAAGAACCGCCAAATTGACTGCCGCCGCCGTTGACATTGCTGGGTTGAATAGCAGTTGTGGCCAGTGTTTCAAAGTTAGGATTGAAGTCACGGATGTGATATTGCTCAGGCTTCTTACCTTCACTTTCATTAACAATAATCTTGTCTACCTTGGCAGGATCCACATACATCCAAGCCTGTGTTTCTGGGTCACGAACAAAGAAACTATCGCCATACTTGAAGGCATTGCGTACAATTTTAAAAATACGAACAGGGAATTTGTTTAACTTACACCACTGTTGTAGGTATTTTTTAATAATCTTAACTTCAGTATTTGTTGCTTGATCTTTAAAATAGATCTGGAATGGTGTACCGTTTTCTTCGTTGGTTTGACTACAGAATTCAGCCAAAATATCAAAGGCGGCATTGACTTCACTGTCGCTGTCCATTGTATCATACTGTCCGTAACGCTCTAAACGATTAGGATGTCCAGCATACACATCAGGAAGATAACTGCTGTAATTGGTACGGCTAGGGTTACTGCTACCCGCTGTACTCATGCTACCACTCACAGGGCTAAGTTTGCCTGAAAGATTTACAGGGGTAAAGTATTTTTTCCAGCTCAAATCAACGCTCCTTTAATAATATGTAGGCCTACTTAATGTGGCATTTGATTGCCACTTAGATTTTTTAATTCAGATATCTGTCTATCAGTATTGTCTACAGTTTCTCTCATAAGAGACCGAATATCATTCATAATGATATTTAACTGTTTTAGTGATTCTCCAATAGCTTTCTGGCCTATGCTCGATTCTATCATTGCTGTTAAATTTTCGTTGGTAATCACGTTACCACTGCTGTTAGTAGATATAATTTCTGGGCCTTTTTCACCAACTAGATAAGATCCGGGATTTATTGGACCGCCCGATGCTTTACCTTCTGGTGTTTTGACCTTTGCTGGATCAAATTGATCATAAGCAGTTTCGCCAATTATTCTACCCAACGGTCCTGCTAATAAGGGTAATAACAAGGATAATCCAAAAGTTTCGGGAGCTAGAAGTGCAGCGGCGGTGTATAATCCTACTTCTAATCCAGTTCCTACTCTATTACGATTTTGTTGTCTGGCTGCTTCAGCATCATCAATTTGTTTTTGTTTTCTTGCTTCCTCGATAGCATTACTTTCTTCATATCCGCCGTATATTCCTAAAGCTGAGCCAATCCCTACACTACCTAGTCTGCCTTTATTAAATCTACTCTTAGGTTTGTTTTCAGAACTGCCACCTCCACCACCTTCTGGTGTTGGAACACCACCCCCAGGTTTAAACCCTTCCCTAATTGCCACCCACATGGGATTGGCAAAAGTACCGCGTTCTAATGCGGCATTGGCTAGTCCACCTAATCCGCCACCTGCTGATTTTACAGCACTGGCTATGTTAAATGCTTTCCATGCTAGGTAGGCCAATCCCACTTCCTCTGTTAGATGCTTTAATGCTTGTCCATGCTGAAATACCCAATCAATGGCTGCGGCTATTTTTGGTGTAGCGTCATCTAGTGCTTTGACAAATCTTTCTTGTATGGCTTGAAATAAACTATTGAATGTTGGCTCTATTTTTTCATTAAGTAAAACTAGGGATTTTACAACCTCTTGGTTGGCCTCGTTCATTTTTTGTTGAGTTTTTGCGGCCGCGGCTGCTTGACTGCTGGCGGCTTTATCGTTCTTATCAGCAATCTCACCACCTCGATCTAACCAATGTTCATGAGCAGTTAGGTTGTTGTTTAGTGCTATTACTTGTTGTTTAAGACCTGCATTGACAGCTGGTGCCAACTCTGTATTAGCCAATGATTGATAAAAGGCATTTTCCCCCATATTTTTAGCAGTTTCAGCTAGATAGTAGCCTGCAGCATGCGATTGTTTTAGCAGTTCTGCTTCGCTGATATTTCTATCTCTGGCTAGCGCCGCTTGTCTACGTTGCTCTGCGTAGAAACTGGCATTTACACCAGCAAAAAGTTGAAGACCTTTTGTCACTGGTGCTAGGTTCATGGTCAATGCCATCATGTTCAACCCAGCTTCTTCACCATATTGTGATGTTTGTGAACGCACCAAAGCTAATTCTTTATCCGCTTGTGCTCTTTCACTTTCACCAGTTAATCTTAACTGGGTCAAATGTGCTTGGAACGCTTCTTGCTGAGCGATTTTTTTCTGTTCATCTTCTAACTGCTTTCTATTTTTGCCTGTTAGTTCAGTGAGTATGGCTTGCTCTTGGATATAAGCGTGTGTACCTTCAGCAACAGCATACATGGCATCCTTGCTGGCTAATTCAGCTTTACTTACTCCACCTCGAATCTGCATGTATGTTAATTCGTTGTCAGTTAATTCTTGAAATGTATAACCTAGGGCTCTTAGATTTTGTCCAAAATCACTTTTGATAAAACTATTACTAAAATTAAAAAACGCCGTAGCACCATCATTGACATTACCGCCAATCCTAGCAAACGCTTCTTGATTATTTTGAATAGTAGAGGTAAATTGTTCAAGTGTTAGATAGGATTTGGCCTGTGCTATTCGCATGTCATCCAAACTGCCACTGAAATTAACACCCGAAGCAGATATTTTTTGATATGTGTCTAAATTAGTTTCTTGAAAACTGGCTATTTTTCCAAATAACTCAGCTACTGCGCCTAATGGTCCAGGCAATTTGGCAAGAGCATCAAATACATCAGAAGTCTTAGCAGTACCGTCAGCCATCTTGGCACCCAGCGCTTCCACTTGTCTATATGTTTGTTTAGTTGCTTGCCATGCGTTATCCACCGCATCGCCCAAGAGCTTCATACCCACAGTGGTTTGACTCGAAGCACTGCCTACATTTTTAATTTGCCCAAGAGCTTCGTCAGTGGTAGATTTTGCTACTCCAGACTTGTTTGCCAGCGTTCTTAAAGTTGCCAGCTGTTCTATGTTTGATGTGGCTGTGGCTGCCAACAGAGCCTTCAGCGTGGCCTCGGTAGCGGCATTGTTTAATTCTACTTCTTCATTGCCTATTCGGCCGTACACGTCTGCCATTGTTTATCCAGGGTTTTCTGCGTATATAAATACTAAAAAGAAGATAACCTTTTATCTTAAACTTATTTATTCGGAGAAAAACCATGGACCGTAGCACCACATTCAACCCCTTGGCAATGTATATGAGACAGCCTAAGATCTACATTAAATTGCCCAGTAATGGGGAATACTGGGCACCCGGAGCTTTGGAAATGCCTGACAATGGAGAATTGGCAGTTTATTCCATGACTGCCAAAGATGAGTTATTGCTCAATGTGCCAGATGCTTTAATGAATGGACAGGCCATTGTGGATGTTGTGGAAAGTTGTATTCCAAATATTAAAAATGCCTGGGAGATACCCAGCATTGACATGGATGTTATACTAATTGCCATAAGATTGTCTACCTACGGTGAGTTCATGAACACGCCAGTTACATTTGGCGGCGATGTTGAAATGGAGTATCAAGCGGATCTAAGAGTAATACTAGACGACCTACGTAGACAGATTAAATGGGATAGTGCCGTAGAAGTTAGCAATGAACTAACAGTGTTTGTTAAACCTTTGATCTATCGTCAGATGACAGAAACTGCTCTACAGACTTTTGAAACACAAAAAATAATTCAACTGGCCAACAACGATTCGATCTCTGAAGACGATAAGATCAAGATGTTTAAAGAAAGTTTTAAGAAATTAACTGAATCTACCATAGGTGTTGTGTCCAAGAGTGTGTATAGGATTGATTCACCACATGGCAGTGTTAGCGATCCTGACACCATCAAAGAATTTATTGACAACATAGATAAGAACACATTCAACAAGATACAGGATCATCTCAACGAACTTAGAGTAAACAACTCATTAAAACCAATGACTGTTGAAGTTACGGATGAAATGAGAGAAAAGGGCATTACTGGTGACACTGTTGAAGTACCACTAACATTCGACGCTTCAACTTTTTTCGGGTAAGGCTTTTGTATCTAGACCTTGACGGCCTCAACAAACTAGTCAAGGGGTTAGAACAAGATACAGAAGCCTTAAAAGAAGAACTTTTAAGAATTTGTTGGTATATGCGAGGCGGCCTAAGTTACACAGAGAGTCATATGATGACTCCTGATGAAAGAAAAATTGCCACTAAGATAATTGAAGATAATTTAAAAACGGCTAAAGAAACGCAGATGCCGTTCTTTTAAAGACTCATTCCCAAGAAACGACTGTAGCCCACATGTTCATTCACAGGATCCACTGACTGTGTTTGTCGTGCCTTGGCAAGTTCCGCATCAGCTTGATCTAATTGAGCTCTTAGCTTCTTACGATCATTGTCAGTTTGTAAATTTTTGTAGTAGTTAACTATAGAATTTTGATCAATTGTTTTTTGAGCAGGGGCACTGCCACCCACTATGTTGCCCGTGCCTGCGTCGTCAGTGCCTTGATTGGCAGGATTTGCTTGGGGCTGACTGGAGGTATTTGTTTGACTGGCTTGCTGTGTTGCGGCAACCTTATTTTTTTCAGCAATTGATGCTGAAATAATTTGACTGACCGTCTTATTATCTAAAGGAATATCCTGCTGTCCGTTAGCGTCATCTTCATTGGTTGATAAATGGATATTTGGATTATCATCAGCTGGGTGTGCGTTAGGATCATTTAAAGATGCTGCATGAGCACTAGGTGTATTTTGTGGATCCAGTGTAGGATCTTTTCTCTGATTAGCTGGCTGACTGGCCTTGGTCTTTACGTCTTGGACTAACTTGGCTACTCCGCCAGTTAATGGCAACTGATTAGATTTCATCCAATCAAGTAAGACATTTAAAGTGGGCTGTTGACTGCCTGTTCTTCCCACATAAGTTTGAAAATCCTTCATCAAGGCATTTGCTTCTTTACCTATTTCTGAAATACCCTTAGCTCTTGCTCGTTGATTAGGGTTAAATGGGGATATTCTACTTAGCCCTGTTTTTATTTTAGATACAACACCCTGTGGGGTATCACTAGGAGTACTTGCGCTTGCCGCATTGATATCTAATTCTGATAATTTTTCACTTTCTAAAATGACATCTGACAAACGCATTTTGATTTCCTTTAATGTTATGATTTATTTATATACGGAATTGAGCTAAAGCTCAATTGCTTCTACGCTTCGCTTGAAGCATTTTTTACTTCGTAGAAGTTTAGTATCATCCAGATTGTTTGGTCACACTTCGCCCTGGCGGGCGAAGGAGCATCATCCGAGTTACAATAGTCACTTAGCGTTACAACATTACAGAGGCGGTTGGCCTGTACCTCGAGTTGCGTCTTCATCCAGCGGCGGTTTGTGTCATATACGCTAACATATACACAAACGTAGGGCATACTATCCCTTCTTTTTGCTTATTCTTTACTTTCAAACATCTAAACCGCAAGCATTTTGCGATCTTCGTCCTGTTAAGGATAGTAGATGAGTGCTTGCTTCAGCGGCAAGACTTCCGTCCCCGTTTTTATCCGGTTGTCACTAGGCACCCGAGTTAGGCCGGTGCGAGCCCTATCTGAATTATAGTTTATTTTTTATGTGGGAGCCATGTATGCGAGCACTTATCTGTCCGTTATAATATTCATCAGATTCTAGAACTCGTCTAGAAAACTGTTCACGGGCTTCAATATAAGTACACTCTGCTTTTGATCGACAATAGTAGAGTATTTCGCGTTTAAAATTTTCTGTGCCTAAGAGCGCAATGTCCTTACTAAGTTCATCGCTTGATCCATAATATGTTTGCCAGTCGCTATCTATTTTGCTTCTGATCTTTTTCTTTTTCTTTGTGCCGTTCTTTAACTTTACAGTCTTGTAGGTCGTTTTACTAAATTTTGCTAATTTTTTGCCTATATATTTTCTACCAGTAGTTAAATTAGTGATAAGGTACACGAAGCCTATACAGTCTTCAGGTAACTCCGCCACTATTTGATCCTGGTATGTCCACATTGTTTGTTTTTATTTTTTTAGGTCTTCCTGGCCCAGCCTTGACTGTTTTAGTAAACCCTTTTTTATTAGCTCTACGAATCTCTTTTAGGTTTTGATTATTCATCCTATATATGTGTAACGACAGTTGTATGAGTCGCCGTTCATAATTCATCATTTTTTGGAGACTGACACGAACTTGCCGCCCAGTATCCAAAGTATAATTCTTTTCTAGGAAGTCATAATGGTAATTATGCACATTGGCCAAATGCGACACATATTCTGAGTACAGGGCCTTATATTCGGCCACCATATTATCCAACAATGTCTGCGCTGTTTGAGTAACTTGTGAATCCATTTTCCTTAACCACCCGTAGCACGTTATTTACACGTCCCATTAATTCATCCTTGTGAGATATAAGATAAATGTTCTTATCTCTCTCCCTTGCCATCTTTTTAAGCACAGCCAACGCACTTTCAACCCCGGCACTATCCATACCAGCATCAATTAATTCGTCAATGAATAATAAATTAACACTTTGATACAGTCCTTCCCAAACATCTCTAAAGGCAAAACTCATCGATAAAATAAGTCGATTACGTTCACCTCGACTTAGGTTATCAAAATCTAAATCTTGACCCAGCTGTGTAATTTCAACATTTAGGTCGTTTTGGAATATTACCTGATGCGGTAACCCTAATTTGTCAATGTAATGACTCAACCTCTTGTTTAGGTAACTTAAATTTTGATCGATGATCTTCTTACGAATGAAACTGTCCTTACTGGTCAGCAATTTTAACAAAAACTCTTGATGTTCTTTGTGTTTATTGAGTTCATTAACAATATCCCAATTGATTTCCTGTAAGGCACTTTTCTTCAACTCGTCTACCTGTTCGGCATAAGGGTTGATTTCATCTGCTCGCTCGGTTAATCGTCGCTCTAAACTATCTAAATTATTTTTATGTCCCAGCGCTTCTGCTTCTGTGTCATAGAATGTGTTTGGACGTTTGGGCTGTTCACCAATATCTTTAATTTCAGATACAATCTTTTCATAGTCAGCTGAAACTTTTTCTAGATAGCTATAGGCATCTACCATATTCTTATTGACGAGCGCAGTCATTTCTTCATGTTTATGATCATGAAGGTCCTGTTCACATGCTGGGCATTGTTTACTTTCTAACTTTTCTAATTCTTTATTATACTTAGATAAAGTTTTGTCGGCCTGTGTTACAGCATTTTCTAATGTTGCTCTTTGTTTTTGTAGGCTGGCAATCTTGCTGTTGTTATCTTCCCATACCTTCAATTGAGCATGTAGGTCTAATTCTTCATCAATGTTGACTTCAGTTAAGTCATGTATGTTCTTGACCAAGGATGTGAGGTCTTGTTCTTTTTTATTTTCCCATGCTTGACTTTTTAGTTCTAATGAACTGATACTTTTTTGAACATTCTCATTGGCAATTTTAATTGCTTCAATCCTAGCAGTTTCTTCTAGGACAGCGTCCTTGGTATCCTTGATTGCGGCTTTGAGTAGTTCTGCCTTTTCACTTAATAGTGTGATACCTAGCAACTGTTCAATGACTTCTCGCTGATCTGCCGCTCTCATACTTAGGAATGGTTCAGTATATGTGTTCAACGCCAGCAAATGTTTGAACATGGTGTGCGACATTTCCAGCATTTGTTCAATAGATCGCTGGGTATCTCTACTGTCACCCTGAGCATCATCGTCAACATCTTCTGTTTTTATTTGATCATCGTTGACATAGAGTCTGAGTACATTGGGCTTTCTGCCACGCTCAATGCGGTATTTGTTGCCTGCTTTTTCAAATTCAACAGTGACCAACATGTTTTTGCCGTTGATCTTGTTGATTAAGTTTTCTTTTTTGATATTGGTAAGTGCCTGCCCATATAAAGCATAGCTCAAAGCATTAATGATGGTAGTTTTACCTGTGCCATTACGTGACCCAGTATCATCTCCGCCAAGGTCTAGATTTGAACCTAGTACCAATGTTAGATTTTGATCAGTAAAATCCACTGCTTGGGTTTGACTACCCACACTCATGAAGTTTTTTACTGTTAGGCTGTTTATTTTAAATGTCATAGATCGTTGTAGATTTGTAGTAATGTATTCTTATCAAATTGTTCGCTTTCAATATTGACCAAACCGTCTGTTACAATTTGATCAACGCTTTCAAACTTTCCTTCAGGATTTTCTTCTACCACACCTTCTAGATTAGTTTTATCTTGTACTAGCCCAATTTCTCTAATATCGTAGGTCTTTGAAAATTCTTCTTTTAAGAAATTAGCTTCTTCAAAACTAATATTGATGTCTAAATTCACCTTCAAGTGCATTTTAGACTTCATTATATTTTCGGTATCGTTTAATAAGGTACTTAGGTTCAATGATCTATATTTAGGACAGTTATCCCAATTGATAAATTGTGGTTCACCACCCCATTCTAATGTCATCATACCTCGTTCATCATCCCACGCATCGGCAAAGTTATGCGGGAAAGCATTGCCAATGTAAATTACCTTTTGATTAGTCTGCCGTTTATGAAAATGTCCAGAGAAAATATAGTCTGGTCCGTTAAAATCTTCCGCATGTAGCTCGCCGTGGTCGGGCATCTGTACCATGGCATTCATAAAAAACTTAGGAAGTTCAAAGTGACCAAAGACGTATTTGCTCTTAATGTCCTTCATAGACTTCCATTCATCCCCAACAAGCCACGGGACTAGGGTGACACCATCAAGAGTTGTTATACTATCTACGACAGTAACTCCTGGAATGTGGCGACCAAACGCCGATGAATGGATATCTCGCTTGTCTTTGTAAAACAAATCGTGGTTGCCGGGAAACCAGTAAAACTTTTCAAAAGCCGCACCCAGTTTTTCCAAGCATCTTAGGCTGGAATTCAACGTATATAGATTTAAACTGTTTCTATTATGACTCCAATCGCCAAGGAATATGCAAGTTTCACACCCTTGCTCCTTGGCGTTTGAAATAAACCAGTCTACAAATTCTTCACAATCATTTAAGTGTGTTATTGAATTTGATTTTAATCCAAAATGGATATCAGTAAAACACGCAACCTTTTTAAATAGGTTCATAAGTTATAATTCTCCCTAATAAAGTATAGCAGATGTATTGCTATAGATCAAGGAGTAATATCTTCGTTTTCTGTATCTTCTTCTGGAACTTCATCTTCACTCTTGGGCATACGCATATTTTTGTATAGTTCTGCCTGTCGAGCAATTTCGCCTGCGTACTCCTGACTGTTTTGTCTGGTCATACTAGGTGTTAACCCTGCTTCTTCCAGCAAGTCATCGCGAATGTTTTGGCTCTTCTTCTCAATATTTAAAATACGAGTAAAGCTATTCGTAACAGCCGCTGTGTAGTAGGCAAATGGATTCTCTGATTTACTTTCATCAAACTGTAGTCCAATATGACTTAGTTGTAGGATAGCCTGTCCCTTCATTTCATCAACGTAGGTGTAACCACGCCAGTTACTACGTTGGGCATACCGTTCACTTAGTTTGATAAACATCTTGCCTAAATTTTCTGTGATACGTCCGTGATCTTTGCTAAAGTGTCCACTATCAACAGGTCCTTTCCAATGACTTTTGCCTACACATATTAATTCGTTTTGATCATTGAATTTCCAGTGCTGAAATGGTGGAAAATTTACCTTATCATGTCCATCTGAAGTGTTTTTAACAGTCTTTTTACGTCCAGGTGCCAACGGGATATGATCAAATGTCATGATTCTAATAATGACATCTGTTTTTGCGATAGTGGTATAGTCGGGCGTACAGTCTGCTAGTTTTACTTTTTTATCGCCTGAAGCTCTAGCGGCGGCAAATGCGGCAATGCCAATTCTCTTGGCCTGTGCTCTTTTAGCTTCAGCAATAGTCCGTATGTTTACTTTGCTAAGACTAGGCAAAATAATATCATACTGTTGATATTCTGGTTGAGTAAAACTTGAGAACGAGCATTTGCTACGATGGATTTCTGCTAATAAATCTTTATTATTAAGGTATTTTACCTTTCTAGGAGAAAAAGTTGTAGTCATGTTATTGTTATTATCCTTTATTTATCACAAAGTATAGCACATATTTTTTGGTTGTCAACCAAACTAATTATATTAGCACATTATTTAAGGTTAAATAGTATAAAAGGAAACAACTATGAGTTTACTTGGAGATCTAGCTGGAATAGCGGCCACAGGAGTAGCCGCTTCAGTGCTGACCAAAGCATTTAAGAAAGGTGGCGGGGCACAGCCTCCATCTCCAGCAGGCCCAGAGGTAAATTTTTATAATCTTCAAGGAAATTCCACGGCTGTTGACACACGGGTTATAATTAAAGTTCCTAAAGCATACCTAACCAGTTACACAGGATTAAATGGTGAACTGGGGTCAGACAAATCCATTAAGGGTATAATTTTTCCATATACTCCAACAATTTCAGTTGAAAATAAAGCAGACTACGAAACAATAAACCCCACACATTCTAATTTTAATCAATATTTTTATAAACATAGTTCAGTTGGCACAATTAGCATACAGGGAAAATTCACGGTTCAGAATGAATCAGATGCTGCCGCATATATTTCCACAGTACAGTTATTACGAGCATTGACAAAAATGCAATGGGGAAATGATCCGTTTGCGGGATCACCGCCACCAGTTTGTAGACTTAATGCTTACGGGGCTTATATGTTCCCTAATGTTCCAATAACAATTACCAGTTTTAGATTGGAATTACCTGAGAGTGTTGATTACTTTACAGCAGGGGCTAATCCCAACGGTGCTTATGCTGGTTCTTCTTTTGGAAAGAACCCAACTAGTGTTCCTATACTTTCAACCATAGCCATAACTTGTATTCCAATGTATAGTAGACAAGAAATATCATCTTTTAGTATTGATAAATGGCTAGTTCCTGGTAGTAGCCTTAGCAAAAATAGTGGATTTATTTAATGAGCACAACATATTCTAATCTAAGTCCGTATTATAATTCTGATCAAACCAAAGGGTACCTTGATGTTTGGACACCTACGGCATTCCCTTTCGAGACTGATGACATATTGTATGAGCTGGAGAGCAAATATCAAAATAGACCCGATTTACTATCTTATGATCTCTATAATACAGTTAGTCTTTGGTGGGTGTTTGCTGTGCGTAACCCAGCAATCATAGAAGATCCGGTATTTGATATGGTAACAGGAATACGAATTTATTTGCCTAAATTAAAAGTACTCAAACAATCGTTAGGATTCTAATATGGCAGACGGTAATAATATAACCCGAAACACTGCCAATGTCGCTACTACTCCAACAGTAACAATAACAGGCAAAAAACTACCAAAAGTTCCCGCGAATATTTTAGACTCCTATAAATCATATACCTATAATTGGACTCTAGCAGGGCTTGATAAAACAGTACCTTCCAATCCAACAATTCAAAATTTTGAAGCTTCGATAAGAAACTTTACAGTATTAAAGTCTGGTGGAAAAGGCAATAAGGGCATGGCCCCGTCAGCATCAACTGACGCAACAGGTCAACAGATGATTGATAGTTTCAATAAAAATAGCCCTGGTAGGTTTGACATGTATATAGAAAATGTTGAAATAGACAGTTTTCTATCCTACGATGAAAAACATCAAACAACTCTACCTAGTGGTTTTAGATTTGATGTTATTGAACCATATAGCCTTAACGGTTTTCTAGAAGCACTTCAGGTAGCCGCTGTGGGTGCTGGCTATGTTGCTTATTCAAATGCTACTTATATTTTAAAATTACAATTTTTTGGATATCCTGATACATTAAAATCAAAAGATTCCACTCCTCCGGCACCAGAGTTGATACCTGGAGCCACAAGATATTTTACAATACGATTTACTCTTATTGATGTTGAATTAACTGAGCGTGGTACCATGTACAAATGTGCCGCAATGCCGTCCAATGAGATGGCCTATGCTGATACTGATAATAAACTACGTCAACCAATTCAAGGTGAAGGTACAACTGTTGGCGAGATACTAAATGATATCATGACAAAGATACAGCAACAACGTGCTTCTGCGGATGCAGCTGGTAAACAAACTGTTGAAGGGCATGACACTTATACTATAGAGTTTCCAAAATCTTTGGGTGGTCAAACATTAAGTGGTACTACTGCGGCTTCTAATAATGCAATAGCAAATAAAGATTTTGCCACTAATTTAAAAGACAATAAAACTTTTGGATTTGCTGAGCCTGGTTCTAACTCAGTGCCCAATGCTTACCACGTTGATGGCGCCACCCCACCGGGGGAATCATCTTCAGATTCAGTTATTAGATTAAATCCCAGTGGTACTGCGGTTGCGTCTTTTGGTGCTGGGACTAACATCACCGATATTATCACATCAGTAATACGGGACAGCAATTATACTAGAGACTTGTTAAAATCACCAAAACCAGATTCAGCAGGCGAAGTTGATTATTTTTATTTGAGTGTTCAAATAACCAATCAAGATAAAATAAATGATCAAACAAAATTGCCCTATAGAAATTTTAAGTACATTATTACACCACGAAAAATATCTATTACAAAATTGCCTGGACACACTGACGAAAATATAGATGTAACTGGATTAGAATCTAGATTATCTAGGATCTATGACTATTTGTATATGGGGAATAATTCTCATTTATTAAGTTTCAAACTTACAATAAATGTTTTGTATTTTGAAGGTGTGCCCAATGCCATGGGCAATAATGACAAGGTTCCGGCAGCAGTTACTGGATCACAGGACAATGCTGTTAACCCACAAGCGCCGACTAAAGATATCAATTCTGGAAAATCAAGTAGTATCCCTCAAACAGGTCAGCGCGGCGATGCCAAGTATACTAATGGAGATTCCGGAGTACAAGCCGGTCTGCGCCAGGATGACCCTTACTGGGTTTTGGCCAAAGCCATGCATCATGCTGTCATTAATTCAAGATCAGGATCACTATGGGTTGGTGAAATTGAAATTATAGGGGATCCGTTTTATTTGTCTGCCAACGGTATGGGAAATTATTATTCGCCACCTGATCCTAATAATCCAACTATCTCTAACAGCGACGGTTCAGCAAATAAAGAATACGGTGACATATACATACAGATTAATTTTAAAAATCCCACAGATTTTCAAGCAGTAACCACAACAGGTGATGGTGGTATGGCTATTTTTATACCAGAGCAAGTTCCTTTCAGTGGAGTATATGTGCCAACAATACTAGTAAGTAGTTTTAAAAATGGGGTTTTCAAACAGAGAATGGGTATAAGACGTCCGCCACAGACAGATACTACAGGTGTCAATCCAGTCAAATCGGGAACAGAACCTGAAGGGTTTGTTAATAAACCTAATCCAGAAGCCCAATTATCTCAGGATGCTAATAAAACTGCTACACAGCCTGCGACACAGACAGCCCAGTCATATTCTGAAACACAGCGGTTCCTTACTCAAAAGGCAAATACGCCAGGACTTGATCCTAATGCCAGAACGATAATTCTGGATCAGGTAAGGGCAAATGCTGAAGCATATTCTAAACAGCTGGCTCAACAGGCACAATCGCCGGTTACCAAAATTGTAAACAAATGATAAGGATCTAACATGTCAGTAGATAAACAGACGAAAAGTTTACCTAGTCCGGGCCCTTACATTGCCGAGGTAGTAAATCACCTAGATACATCTTTTATGGGAGCATTAAAAGTTGTATTAACAACCGATGTCCCAGGTTTTGTGAATGATCCATCAAACGCATTGCCTGTTCAATATATGTCTCCTTTTTATGGAGTGACATCGGCTCGTTTCCTTGGCAACGACAGTGCTAATTTCAATCATACACAAAAATCCTATGGAATGTGGATGATACCGCCAGATATTGGCAGCAAGGTCATGGTTATATTCATTAATGGGCAGACTGATCAAGGCTATTGGATAGGGTGTGTACCAAGTGAAGATAAGTTTGAAAATCACATGGTACCAGGTATTGCAGCCAGTTCACATGTTGAACTTACGCCAGCACAACGCAGTAAATTTGGATCAGATATAACAAGTTTGCCAGTAGCAGAATATAATAAAAAAGTTTATAACGGAAAAGTACCTAACCCAGATTCAGTAGGAAGACCACTTCACCCCTTTGCCTATAGATTGTTAGAACAAGGATTATTAGCAGATACTGTTAGGGGTATTACATCAAGTGGCGCACGTAGAGAAGTACCTAGTCAAGTATTTGGTATAAGTACGCCTGGACCGTTAGATACCAGTAATGGCGCACAGCGAGGAGATATTTCCTTTGGTAAAGGTGTCATGGCTCCGGTGAGTCGACTAGGCGGTACAACATTTGTTATGGATGACGGTGACCTAAATGGTAACAACGAACTGGTTCGTATCAGAACTAGAACTGGGCATCAAATATTATTACATAATTCAGAAGATCTAATCTACATAGCCAACAGTAAAGGCACCGCATGGATGGAATTCACCAGTGCTGGAAAAATTGATATCTATGCCGCTGATAGTATTAGTATTCATTCACAAGGAGATTTTAATTTCCGAGCTGATCGAGATGTAAATTTAGAAGCTGGCAGAAACGTTAACATAGCGGCTCTGGGATCTTCTTTTGGACAAGCTGGCGGTAACGTCACACTCAGCGCCCAAGGTAGTTCTAATATAATTGGCAATGACATGTACATCCAAGCTGTTGGTGGATTTAATCTAACAGTGGCCAAAGATTATAATACATCTGTTGGAGGTGTATCAAATCATACAGCCAGCGGAAATCTAAGTTTAAAATCAAACGGACTACTTGCTCTTGGGGCAGGCAGTGATTTGTCTATGACTGGTAAATCTTCAATCACAATGACTGCTGGGGTAATCAATCAGAATGGGCCAAAAGCCACACCGCCTACTGCAGCTAACCCAACAACTCCTGCTCTACTAAATTTATTCAGCGTAACTGCTAACTCAACAGCCAGCACATGGGCTGGGTCTCATTACAAATCTGATGGTATTCAATCTATTATGCAACGAGTACCAAGTCATGAACCATGGGACGGTCATGAAAATAATAACCCTGCGTTATTTTCTTTTAACTATACTGATTCAAACATTACAGCATCAAGCGGATCTACTAGTGTTCAATCAGCTAGTCAACCGTTTCAAGGAAAAGCAGGTCCTACATCAGATCGAGGCACAGTTCGCGGGGCATATACCCCTTGGGCCATGGATGATGCCTTCCTTGCAAAGGTTACTCAAGTGGCTCGATCATTGACGTTCCAACCTATTGATTTAATTGCCTGTATGCTTTCTGAAACTGCTTATACAATGGATCCTTCAATTAAGAATCCTCGTAGTAGTGCTACTGGTTTAATTCAATTTATATCATCTACGGCTGCGAGCTTAGGGACTACTACTGGACAATTAGCACAACTAAGTCGTGTACAGCAAATGGACTATGTCTATAGATATTTCCATGATTTATGGCACTGGCCAGATCCAAAGATTCCTAGTCCTTCAATAGGGCATGTTTATTCTACAATATTCATTCCAGCCAGGGCTCACACATTGGATGTTAATACAATTTTAGTTTCTAAAACTTTTGAACCATGGAACTATACACCAAATGCTCCATATTTTGATCCATCTGGCTTGGGCTATATAACCATAGGCATGATGTCCAATATTGGTAATCAGAAAAAAGCAGAAGCTATAGCAATATTGCGTAAGGCAGGTAAGAATCCTGATTTTAGCCCGATTACACAGTAATAAATATTGACATTATGCCATATAAAAATTTTACAATTCCTAGTTCCAACCCTATAGAAAGTCAGGCTCCGCAATCTAATCAATTCTATGTAGGATTTAGCACATTAGATAATGCTAACACTGGTAGTAAACTATATGATTATGATTTGATTAAACAAGATTTAATCAATCATTTTAATACAAGACGCGGTGAACGTGTGATGAACCCTACATACGGTAGTATCATATGGGATTTATTGTTTGAACCATTGACTCCAGACATACAAGAGCAAATAAAGGAAGATGTGATCAGCATCTGTGAAAGCGATCCTAGGATCTATCCAACCCAAATTGATATTTCAGAATACCCTCAAGGATATTTGATTGAAATGACCTTGATACTGAATTACAATAATCAATCTGTGAATTTGGCATTGGCATTTGATCAGCAGGTCGGGCTAGTGGCCCAGCAACAATAATATATGTGGTTAATTGCCGCAATAAATACGGTATAGGCAAAAAATATGACAATTCCAGCAACTAATTCACAGTATCTAGTTACAGAAGATTGGAAAAAAATCTATCAATCTTTCCCTAACGCAGAGTTCCAAAGCTATGATTTTGAAACACTGCGTAGAATAATGATTGCGTATCTTCAAGAAAATTTTCCTGAAGACTTCAACGACTTCATTGATAGTAGTGAATACATTGCCCTAGTGGATTTAATTGCTTACCTAGGTCAAAATCTAAGTTTCCGTATTGACCTAAATGCCCGTGAAAACTTTTTAGAAACTGCGACACGTAGAGACAGTATTTTAAGACTGGCTCAATTGATCAGCTACGTACCAACTAGGAATGTACCAGCTAATGGTTTACTAAAAATGTCTGCTATTTCTACCACAGACAGTGTGTTTGATGCGTTGGGCAATAATCTCAGCAATATTACTATAGGCTGGAATGATTCCACAAATTCAAATTGGTATAACCAATTTATAACAATATTAAACAATAGTTTTAATGCGCCACATGGGTTTGGAACTCCTTCAGATCAAAACACTATTGGCGGAATTTTAGTACAACAATATACAATTAATAGCTCTAATCAAGATGTACCAGTGTTTAGTTTTACACAGAATATCAATGGCACTCCTATGATTTTTGAAATCGTAAGCACTACATTCTCTGGTAAGACCTACATATATGAAGAACCGCCTGAGCCAGGAAATAGTTTCTCAATTATCTATCAAAATGATAACCAGGGCAATGCCAGTGCTAATACAGGATTTTTCAGTCATTTTAGACAAGGGTCATTAAGCTCAAGTAATTTCAGTATAACTGCTCCTGTTCCAAATGAAATCATTGGTGTTAATATCACAGACATCAATAACACAGACGTTTGGTTGTGGCAAAAAGGGCTTAACGGCCAATACCAGACTTTGTGGACACAAGTTCCTGCTCTAACAGGTAACAATGTTATATACAACAGTTTAAATGCCAGTACAAGAAATTTTTATAGTGTAAGTACTAGAAACGGTGACCAAATTGATTTAAACTTTTCAGATGGAAGTTTTGGTAATCTTCCCACAGGTGATTTTGGTTTGTTTTATCGCCAAAGTAATGGCCTAACTTATACAATTAGTCCTAGTCAAATGACTGGTGTAAGCGTTAGAATTCCTTATGTAAATCAAGCAGGTCAAAGTCAAACATTGACTATCACATATTCTTTAGAATATACTGTGTCAAACAGTCAAGGAACTGAATCCAACGCTAGTATACAAACTAATGCTCCACAAACGTACTACACACAAAACCGTATGGTAACTGGGGAGGATTACAATATCGCTCCTTTGAATGTCAGCAGTGAAATACTTAAAGTTAAAAGTGTTGCTAGAGTAACCAGTGGCGTTAGCAAGTATTTTGAATTAAGTGATGTTAGCGGAAAATATTCTAGTACAAACATATTTGCTGATGACGGCATTTTATATAAAAATCTAACACAAAACAGTTTTGACTTTACATTTAATAGTCAAAATGATATCTACACAATTATACAAAATCGATTAACACCAATTATTGCCTCCTCTACCATGAGATCTTTTTATCTTGATCAATATCCAAGACCTGATCTCACACAATCTGGAGTTAGTTGGGTACAGGTTACTAAATCTTCTGGACAAAGTACAGGTTATTTTACAAATACATCAACTTATGTTGCCACAGCGGTTGGCGGATTTTCTAATAGTAATCTTGCCTATATCGTGTCAGGAGCATTAATTAAATTTGTTCCTCCAGCTGGCCAATATTTTTTACCTAACGGCACATTAATCAACAAAAAAACTTCTACCACTGTAGATTATATTTGGTCTTTAGTATCTCAGGTTATAGGTGATGGTTCTAATAACGGAACTGGCGCATTAAGTACAGGTGTTGGCCCGATAACAATGAACAACGTGGTACCAAGTACTGCTACTCCTGTTGAAATAATTCCAGTGTTTGTAAATTCTTTTTCAAATTCGTTTATTACTGAAATTGTAAATCTCTGTCTAATTCAAAGAAATTTTGGATTATCTTTTGATTCTATCAATAGAGTTTGGAACATTATTGCTGACAGTAATCTAAATTTAGTAAGTCCATTTAGTTTAGAATATCAAAATAATATTAGTAATGCTAATTTAGACTCCAGTTGGTTAGTGGCATTTTCTTGGAACGGCACAAGTTATACAGTTCAATACAGACAAACTGACTATGTGTTTGAAAGTGCTCAACAAACAGGATTCTTTATTGATTCAAATAATATTAACTATGACTTTACCACAAATACTGTTATCAAAGATAAAATTACAGTGTTGTCAGTCAACACATTAAACACCACAAGTTCAGTGGCTTTGGGCACAGATTATTTGTGGCAGGTTGATGGTACAATTACACAGTCAGACGGCTATGTGGAACCTAGACAGGTAGTTGTTAGTTTTTACGATTATAACAATTCAGGACAAATTGTTGATCCTGATGCTTTTGAAAAAATAGTAGCCACTACTAGTACAAATGAAATTACTGGGTGGGAAGATAAATTTGTCTATTTTAAACTTCAATCAGACGGCCTAACATATGAATTAGTTGATAGCAGTATGTTCACTGCCTATCCTAACCCAGCTGCCGCAATAGTTGCTATCAACAGTGGTACTATTACACCTTCCACAGGTGATTTATTTTATTTTTATGATTCAGATTATAACGTAATCAACAGTTATAGTACAAGCACAGCTAATATTAATAATCCTTGGTTGTATGATACCACCGCATCAACCTACATAGCTTATCCGGGTCGCAGTGGAATTAAATTCCAATATGTTCATAATACTGGACAGGATACTAGAATTGATCCTAGTAAGAGTAATATTATTGATATCTACATGTTGACTAGCGATTATGATATTGCTTTTAGAAATTGGTTATTAACTGGTAACGGCACTGAGCCCTTACCTCCAACCAGCGTGGCATTAGAAAATAATTATTCTTCTAGTTTAGAACCTATTAAAACAATTAGTGATCAGATCATATATCAGCCTGTAAAATACAAGGTATTGTTTGGAGCATTTGCTGATCTAAATCTACAAGCAACATTTAAAGCAGTACAAAGTCCAACTAGCACATTGAGTGTTAATAATATTAAATCACAAATATTGGCAGCAATCAATAAATTCTTTGCCTTAGAAAATTGGGATTTTGGTCAGAGTTTCCACTTCAGTGAATTGAGTACATACGTGATGAATTTATTAACACCAGACATAACAAACTTTGTTATTGTTCCTGTAAATCCAAATAATAACTTTGGTAGCCTATATGAGGTAGCATGTCAAAATAATGAAATTTTTGTAAGCGGGGCAACTGCGGCAAATATTCAAGTGATATCAGCTATCACGGCGAGTCAATTAGATACAAAATCAATTATAACTAGTGCTGGGAATTAACTATGAGTACATCAACTTTTCAATCAGTTAATTTACTTCCCTCATACTTTCAAACAGATAAAAACGCAAAATTTTTATCTAGTACTATCGATCAATTAATTCGTCCTGCTCAATTAGAACGCATTGATGGGTATATTGGTAGTAAGGTTACTCCTAACTATGTTTCAACCACTGATAATTATATTTCAAACTTTTCGCCAATACGTGCGGCATATAATTTAGAGCCAGCTCTAGTTATTAATGATATCAATTCAAATATTAAAGAAGTTATAGCCTACGACGATTTGATCAACCAAGTAAATGTCAATGGCGGCATTACTAACAATCTTGACCGTTTATTTAGAAGTGAATTTTATTCATATAATCCGCATATCGATTGGGACAAACTAGTTAACTATCAAGAATATTATTGGCTAGTAACTGGTCCAGAGATCATAACTATTACAAATGATGTACTAGATGTGGAAGCAGATATTGTAGGCAAATCTGGATTTACTACATTGATAGGCACTGCCACTATCGCATTATCTAATGGTATGCTGATTGAGTTTGTTGGTAAAAATATAACTTCTGATTATCTGAATAAAAAATTCTTTGTCGAAGGTGTAGGCTCTTCCGTAGTATTAATTGACTACAATTCATTAGTAACTGCTGGAAAAATTTCCACAATCTATAATGAAAGTTTTGATGGTGATGGATTTGATGATTTTCCTTTTGATGGAAATAAATCCTTACCTATTAGTCCTGACTATATAACAATTAATCGAGCTAGTAAAGATTTAAATGCTTGGACACGTTATAATCGTTGGGTACATCAAGATGTGATTGCGGCTAGCGCTCTAGCAAATGGAGTACAGGCAGTATACCCTGCGCAACAAAGAGCAACTCGCCCTATTATTGAATTTAAAGCCAATCTACAACTTTATAATTTTGGTGATTCAGCTATTGCCAACGTTGATTGGATTGACACCGAAACAACAAATGTTTTTAAATCAGTTGAAGGTTCGTGGGGATATTTTGTTGATTATGACAATACCAATCCAAGATTATTGGGACAAGGTGATCGTGTTATTTTTACCAACGACCCAGATCCTTTGGTAAAAGATAAAATATGGATAGTTACTTATAATATTCCAGGAGTTGGTAATACACGACAATTGGCACTTATTCCAGCACCAGATCACACTCCGGTAACTGGCAACTGTGTTAGTATTGTAAACGGTTCAAAATATGCTGGATCAAGTTGGTGGTATAATGGTACAGACTGGGTCTATGCTCAACAACATACTAAATTAAATCAGCCACCACTATTTGATTTATTTGACGATGTTGGAAATAGTTATAGTGATACCAATCATTACATATCAGATTTCAAAGGTAATCAAATTTTTGGCTACACTCCTGGCGACGTATATGATTCAGTGCTAGGATTTTCAATAAAATATCAAAATAGTATTAGTGTTGGTAGTTATTTGTTTACCAACTATTTTAATTCTGATGTTATCAATGTTTCTCAAGGACAAACTAGCCTAGCAGTGTCGACTGCTGTTACCTATTGTAAATTTTCAGAAAGTACTGGCAATGTTTACACAAATGTGTGGTCCTTATCTAACGGATATAAGATACCTATACTACAATTTCAAGCAACAACATCGACTACATCAACTATTGCTATAACTGCCTTAGATAATTTTTCAAACAATGATGATATTGAAGTATATGTTAATTTTTCAAAATTACATAGTAACGAATTTACTTTATTAAAATCTTTAGAAAAAACTGTTGTTTCATTTGCCGAGCCATTAGCTACTGGTACAAATGTATTGTTTAAACTATATTCAAAGACTCCCCTGTCTAACGATACGGGATATTATGAACCTCCTCTTGGGCTTACAAATAATCCATTAAATGGTTTACTTACTTCCATAACATTGACTGATCTACAGGATCATGTACAAACAATGGCAGAAGGATCTCCCGAATTCTTAGGAAAATTTCCAGGACTTGGTAATTTGCGAGATATCGCTGGCATTGAACAATATGGCCGTCGTTTAATTTCTAATGTCAACCCAATACCTTTTGCTCAAATGTTTATTGGGAAAAAGGAACATAGTGTTATCAATGCTCTTACTAAAGCTGCCGATCAGTACAATCAGTATAAATTAGGATTTTTGAAACAGATTTTAATATTAGGCAATCAATCAAATCCAATACTGGCAGTTGATCAGGCCTTGGCCGCTATGAATAGTTCTATGAATATTCTAAGCCCGTATTATCTATCTGACATGATTCCTTACGGTACTGATGTAAATTCTAGAACCTGGACAGTAACAGATTCAAGAAATGTAACGTATCCATTAAGTTTTGATTTTGATCCTTCAGTACTAAGTCTAACAGCCATGTTAGTTTACATAAACAACGAACAGTTATTACTAAATGTTGATTATGAATTTAATGTTGCTGACTCAAGTATTACATTATTAACAAAATTAACTCCTGGAGATGTTTTAACAGTAAATCAATATCCAGATACATCGGGTAGCTATGTGCCACCGACTCCTACTAAATTAGGACTATATCCTAAATTTACTCCTTCAATTTATTTAGATAACACCTATGCCGATGGACCAGTAAAAGTTATTCAAGGGCATGATGGCAGCATCATGGTGGCATATAATGATTATCGAGATGCCATTGTTTTAGAATTTGAAAAACGAATTTATAATAATATCAAGACTCAATATAGATCAGACCTATTTGATATTAACACAGTAATTCCTGGAGCCTTCAATACCAACGATTATTCTTTAAATGAAGTTAATACTATATTATCTCGAGATTTTATTAAATGGGCAGGAGCATATGGTGTTGATTATACTGAGAATGTGAGTTTTAATCAAGATGAAAAATTTACTTGGAACTATTCAGGATCTTATAATGAACTATTAGGAATCCCAGTAAATGGCAATTGGAGAGGAATTTACAAATATTTTTACGGCACTGATCGTCCTCACACATGCCCGTGGGAGATGTTGGGATTTAGTGAACAGCCATCATGGTGGACTGCTCAGTACGGACCGGCACCTTATACATCTGGAAACACTTTGTTATGGCAAGATTTAGAATACGGACGCAACGCCCATACCGATACCATTAACAGTTTATATTCCCGTCCTGGGTTGTCAAATATATTGCCTGTAGATGAGTATGGCAATTTATTAGACCCTACAGTTAACTTACTAGTGAACTATACTCCAGAAGGTGAACAAAAAAATTGGGTATTTGGAGATCAAGGCCCAGCAGAAGCCGCATGGCGTAGAAGTAGTTATTTTCCGTTTGCGGTTCAAAAATTACTGGCATTGACATATCCTGCCGCTTATTCATCTTTAATGTATGACACAAGTCGTATTCAAAAAAATATTGCTGGCCAATGGGCTTATGGTGTAAATTTAGACTATTCATTTTTAAGCCTTAAAAATATTACACTACAAGGTGTCAATAATGCCCTAACAGCGGGATACAGTGTCTATATTAGCGAAATTGGTCGTCAACGCACACAAAATTATAATTCAGAATTACAGTCTGATATTAATTATTTGAGTTATAACTTATTTCATAAAGTTGGTGGGTTTGTAAGTCAAAACACCCTTCAAGTGACTATAAATGCTATTGATCCAACTGCTACTAGTCCTGGAGCATTATTGGCGCCACAGGATTATTCGTTAATTTTAAATGTCAGCGATCCTATCAGTTACTCTAGTATTTCTGGAATTATTTTACAAAAAGTTAATGGTGCATTTGTAGTCAAAGGATATGATCAGACTAATCCTTATTTTAATGTTTATACTCCAGTTAGAAATTCCGCAACACCAACAATAAATGTTGGCGGGGTAACAGCTCCGTTTGTTACATGGTCCAACACCACTAGCTACGGTGAAACAGGACTTACTGCTGACCAAACAACTACAGCTAATACTTCTCCAACTGGAAAGTTTTATCAGAAAGGTCAATATGTACAATACGGTAGTAATTTTTACATTGTAACTGTATCACATCAATCAGAAAGTACATTTAATCCATCATTATATCAAGAAATTTCAGCATTGCCAGTGACTGGTGGCGCAACTGTTCAAATTGCTACAACCTTTAATAAAACTATTAAACAGATTTCTTATGGTACTACGTTCAATACAATACAAGAAGTTTACGACTTTATTATTGGCTACGGCGCATGGCTAACTGATCAAAGATTTGTTTTTGATTTATACAGTTCAGATTTTGGAACTAATATTGATTGGAATTTTACAGCAAAGGAATTTTTATATTGGTCGACGCAAAATTGGGCAGATAATAGTGTAATAGCATTAAGCCCATTTGCTGAAAAAGTACAATTTACTTCTGCTAATTCTGTAGTTGATGATATTTTTGATCCTTTTTATTCCTACAATGTGATGTCTGCGAATGGTACATTGATACCAAAAAATAGAATAAACATTACTCGACAGGATGGTGTTTGTACAATAACTACCCTAAACTCTAATGATGGCATATATTTTGCTATATTTAGAAATGTACAAAAAGAACACGGTATGGTGTTTAACAATACCACAATTTTTGATAATACAGCATATAGTATTGAAACTGGATTTTATCAACAGCGTATGAAATTAAGTGGTTTTAGAACTGCTAATTGGAACGGTGATTATTTCAGTCCAGGCTTTGTTTACGATACTGCCAAGGTAGGCGACTGGACACAATACAAAGATTATAACGCGGGCGATGCTGTTTACTATTCTGGAAATTATTATTCGGCAATTAACAATATTGACGGTGCTCAAAAGTTTGATTTTACTAAATGGCAAGTACTACCTAAAAAACCTACAGCAGGATTATTACCTAATCTTGATTATAAAATTAGCCAGTTCCAAGACTTCTACAGTTTAGATATAGATAATTTTGATTCTGGTCAACAAAAATCCGCTCAGTATCTAACTGGTTATACACCTAGACCTTATCTGACAAATATTATCATTGATCCGATTGCTCAATACAAATTTTATCAAGGATACATTAAAGAGAAAGGTACGTACAATGCCATTGCTAAATTGGCCAAGGCCAGTATACAAAATCTTCAAGGTAATTTTACCTATAACGAAGAATGGGCATTTAGAGTTGGACAATACGGATCATATTCTTCATATAATGAATTAGAAGTGCCTTTGGTTGAAGGAACATTTATCGACAATCCACAAGTGATTGTGTTCACAGCAACTAATCCACCCGTGTCAGCATATGACTTAAAAGTCTACAGTACTGCCACTGACTGGCAAATTACTCCACCAAATTATGTAAGTTCCATGACCTTTGCGGTAAATTCTGGAACGTTAACTAATAATGCTTTTGAATTAACCACTGCTGGGTATGTGCGAGCTGATGATGTATCCTACACAACTTTAAATTTAGATACTTTGAGCGCTGTTGTTTCTAGTAGCACTAGTGTATTCAAAGAAGGCGATATTGTTTGGTTGGGATTCAAACAGGATAATGATTGGGACGTATTACGTTATACTGAATCAGATGGTCAAATTGCTTCAGTTGGAATCAATGTTCCAGGGGTTGATGTATTAGTTACTACCAATGGATATCATGGATTAAATTCAGGAGAACTAGTTTCCATTACTGAATTTGATCCTACTGTGAATGGTGTATATTTGGTAACTGCGGTGCCTAATCCAACCTCATTCTTGATAGCATCGACTGCTACGTATGTTGCTAATTCTGCCTCTACAACCACTGTGGGGCTTTTATTTAAATTTGATAGTTTTAGATTTAACACATTTGATAATTTATCAAATGATAAAAAATTATTAAAATTACCTGAAGGCACCAAAGTATGGATTGACAATGCCAACAACGGGCAGTGGGGTGTTTATGAAAAAATAAACAACTACTCAGTGTCTTCAGCAAACAGTCTTGGTAATGTTTATAATCAACAATTGGGCTATAGCATCAGTAAACGTAAGGGATCTAATGTTGTGGTTGTTGGCGCTCCTGGATTTGTACAAAGCGGAAATTACGGGCGTGTCACAGTATATACAACAAATAATAATGGCGGACTAACTAGAAAATTAGACTATTACCTAAATGAGTTAAGCGGCGCAGCCAACTCATTAAACAATGACACAGGTTTTGGACAAACTGTAGTCTATGATGATAATGCTTTTGGATCATCAATCTATGGATTGGTATTTGCTGGAGCTCCAACCGCACAGACTACTAATGGTGTTGTTGATTCTGGTCTAGTAAAGATCAGCAGTATAAATTCTGTAAGTCTTGAAGAAGTTCAGCAACTGGTCATTAATAATCCTTCCCCTTCAAACTACGATTTGTTTGGTTCAGGAATATATGTACAAAGAACTTCTACAACAACAAATAAAGTAATGGTTGTGACTGCTCCGGGCACAGTCAATACAGGTACAGGAACTCTGAATTTCTATAATTTATCCATCAGTGGTAGTACGGTGTCTGCTACTCTTTTCTACCGACTTGCGGCTCCTCTTAGTGTTGGTAGCCAATTTGGCTATAGTATTAGCGGTACAGATGACGCATCGTTGATAGCTGTCAGTGTTTTGGGTAATACCAATACACCAGCATTTGTTAGTATTTTTTCAAATTCTAATGGCTACGCTGTTGCTAATCAGGAGGTTACTGTATCTTTGCCTGCTGGTTCTGGATTTGGACAAAAAGTTCTATTATCACCAGATGGAACTTATTTGTTTGTTAGCGCTCCTTATTGTGAAAACTTTGATCGAAGTTATGGTAGTGTGTATGTTTTTGAAAATATTAATGGCACATTCTATGAGTCGCAGGTATTAACAAATCCATCTGGAGTTATTGGAGTACATTTTGGTACTGATATAGATATCAATTCAACAAACAATTCGTTGATAATTTCTAGTGTCGGATCGGGGGTACATGGGGCAACAACTTTTGATGCTACATCAAAATTTGGCGGGAATACTACATTTGACGCAGATTCTACAAAATTTTATGATGTAATTAATAATTCTGGCACAGCATATATCTATACTAGATTGGCAAGTAGATTTGTATTCTCTGAAGAACTTTCACCAGTATCAACAGCAGACGGTACTAATTATGGTAAGGCTGTTACTATTGATTCTGATACTGCGCTAGTTGGTGCTCCAGCAATTGATAATTCAACCATAGCAAGTTCTGTGTATCTGTTTAGTAAGATTGATACTAGTACCAATGGATGGAAATTGCTAAGAAGTCAAAATGATCTTGTTGCTACTGACACTATTCAACGAGTAAGATTGATTAATACATCAACTGAAGAAATTGTAAATTACCTTGATGTAATCGATCCGCTAAAAGGTCGTATCGCAGGTATGGCAGATCAAGAATTGACGTACAAAATGATTTCAGATCCTGCTACTTATTCTATTGGAACTACTGCCAATGCCATTAATACATTGACAAATTGGGCTGACAATCATGTTGGCGAATTGTGGTGGGATTTGAGTACTGTAAAATACCAATGGTACGAACAGGGCGAAGATACATTTAGAAAAAATACTTGGGGACAAGTATTTCCAGGTTCAAGTATAGATGTTTATGAGTGGGTCGGGTCTAATCTATCACCTACTGAGTGGAGTGCGTTGGCTGATACTCCTGCTGGTTTAACTTTGGGTGTTAGTGGACAGCCAAAAAATCCAGATAATACCGTTTATTCTCTAGTACAGTCCTATGACACAGTAACACAAACGTTTAATAACTACAGATATTATTATTGGGTTAAAAATTCAGTTATAGTACCTAATGTTCCAAATAGACGAGTCAGCGCATATGATGTGGCACGAGTTATAAAAGACCCAACAGGGTATGGCTTACAATATGCGTCCATAATTTCTCCACATGCCGTGATAGTTGCTAATGTTGGTGGAGAACTAATAAAGAGTAATATTGATTTAAATATTTCTATTGATACTACCGATAACATTATTCCTAAACACACAGAATGGTTGTTGCTACAGGAAGGTAATGAGACTTCATTACCTAATGCTCTACTTGAAAAGAAATTATTTGATAGCTTATTAGGCCATGATAGTGTGGGCAATTTAGTTCCCGATCCAGCATTAACTTCTAGAACACGATATGGCATAGGTATTAGACCAAGACAAACAATGTTTGTCAACAGATTAAACGCCTTACGAAATTTAATTGAATTTGCTAATGACATCTTAATTAACAATATTATTACAGGCAGTTATAATTTTATTAATTTAAATGCTCAGGAAGAAATACCGCCTGTATCTTCTAACCTATACGATTATACACTCGAGGATACTAATGAACTTGATACAATTGACACATCGTTATTTGTAACCGCTGAACTAACCTGTACAGTATATGATGGGAAAGTAAGATCAGTATCTATAACTAACCCTGGTCTTGGATATCTAACTGCGCCAACAGTGACTGTTGATGGTATAGGTACTGGAGCAGTGATCAAGACAGAGATTGATTCAAATGGTAGAGTTATAAATGCTATAATATCTAACGCAGGTCAAGGCTATGTAGCAACACCTATATTAACAGTTCGACCCTATTCAGTAGTAGTGGTATCGGATAGTACTTACAATGGCAAATGGGCAATATTTGTACGTGATATTGAAAATAAAACGTGGGTAAGAGCTCGTACTCAATCGTATAATACTACATTATATTGGAATTATACTGACTGGTCAAGTAGCGACTTTAATAAACACAAGGACTACACCACAACTGTAAACTATGTCTATCAAATTGATTCTTTAGTTTTAAACAACGGTGATTATGTTAAGGTTAAAAATAACGGATTAGGCAACTATATTATTTTAGAGTATACTGATAGTAATGTAGGAACATTCAGCAATCACTTTAACATTGTTTATTCACAGAACGGCACAATACAAATTTCTGACAATATTTGGAATACACAAAATAATAGCCTAGCCTATGATGAAATCAGTGCGTATGATCAAACACTATACGATCAAACTCCTGATTTAGAGTTGAATTATATTTTAACGGCATTACGTGATAATATTTTTATCAACGAATTACGAGTAAATTGGAATTTATTCTTCTTTAAGGCAGTTAAGTATGCGTTCACAGAACAAAAATTATTAGACTGGGCATTCAAAACATCATTTATCAGTATTACTAATGAAGCAGGCGTGCTGGCACAGCCTTCAGTATATTTGGTAACCAGTAGCACAAACTTTGAAAACTATATTGAAGAAGTAAAACCTTATCATACACAAATTAGGAATTTTACAGAACAATATTCTGTTGTAGAACCAACTGCTACTTATACCTCAGATTTTGAAGATTCAACATCTGCTCTAGATCCAATACGTAATTTTGACATTACAATGAAATTTGATAGAATTTCAGCCAGTGGACAAATTGGAAATACAACTACTACTGACCAATTCATATGTAATGGATCTGCAACTTCATTTGTGTTAAGGTGGCTCGCTGTACCTAATAAATCTTTGATTATTATGACATTGGATGGGCTACGTGTGTTATACTCTGATTATACTATTGAATACTTCACAGAAGAATACAATGGATATTCAAAAAAATATTGTCAGATTAAATTTTTAAATGCTGTTCCTGGTATCGGGCAGTTATTAAAAATTACCTATGTTAAAGACGTCAGTATCCAATCCGCTGCAGATAGAATTTTAAATTATTATACAGCTACTTCGGGTATGCCTGGATTAGATCTAGGGCAACTAATGTTGGGTGTTGACTATCCCAGAACACAACTTCAAACATTGGCGTTTAATGCCACAACAGGATGGGATGAAAGCAATGTGCCTTTTGGTACAACACCATGGGGCAACGACATTGAATACTATAGCAAGACTACATCAACCTCCACAGCAACTGCAGGAACAAATAATATTTCATTGTACTCAGCATCGGCTACATTAGTTGGGCAATACGCAAATATTATTAGTACAATTACTAATGTGTTTTATTCAACTGATGTAACAGTGACAGCAGTCACAGGCACAGTGGTGACATTTAGTAGCACATTAACTTCGGCGATCCCACCTGGAACAGTTATTGAATTTTGGAATGTGGGTTCTAATTCCGCCCTACTTGATACATCAATTGATGGCGGAACTTGGACTGGGACAAACGCGGCTATACTAACTGGCGCATTAGGTGTCAATCCAAGTGACATTATTATTGATGGCGGATCTACCAGCACTGCGAGAGTTGGTAGTGGCTTTTTAAATCCTGATGATAGCTATGCTCCGGAAGAATTGGTAGCAGGTGGGTCGAGTGATAGTCTTGGGATTAATGTTTATACCAAAACACCGTCAGGTGCTCCAATAGTTGTCAGTGGAAATTTTAATATTGTTGGTGGTACTACCGGTACAATTACCTTGCCTATTTTACCAACTACAACAGCAAGTATAACGGTCACTGACGGATTCCAGCAAGTATACTCATATACCACATCTACTAATTTAACACCTGGACAATTTAGCATTGATTGGGCAACCAGTCAATTAAGTGTATACGTAAATTATAGTGCAATAATTGGATATACAATTATCAGTGTAGGCGGCGGAAGTGGTAATGATGCTGGGGTTGTGGCATATAATTCTGTTACAGTAACAGATGTATCTAATGCTCAAGTATATTGTAATTTTGAATTTGGATCTATCAACAGCGCATTTGTCACAGTTAATGGATCATCAGTGTCCCTACAAACTACTTCTACAGGTTATGGTTATGTATTAGGGCCAGTTGTTGACGGGGCTGATACTCGTGCGGCAGTGACCGTTTACAATTTACCTCCAGGGACAAATACTATTCAGGCATGGTTCTTTACATCTGCTCACAACTATTTCAATGAAATAACAGATCAATTCATTACAATTACAGATGGCGCCGTAAATACCTATGCGTTAAATCCAGCTCCTGGAAATATTGGACCAGCAGTGTCAAATGTCATAGTTCAACAAAATTCAAGACAATTGGTAGGACCTTATGTAAGTTATTACACAGTGACCAACGGTAATTTAACATTTAAAATTAATAACAGTAGACCAAGACCAACTGGGGTATATGCCATAGCCAATAACAGTGTAGAAGTCTACGTCAACGGCATTAAACTAAGTGGTGGATTTGATTTCATAGTTGACAATTTAGTCAATACAATAACCATTAGCTATAGTGGTGTTTCAGACGGTGATGTGGTTGCGGTGGTTGATTTGTATCAACAACCGGGGGATGGATACGATTTTAATATTGAAGGATCTAATTTAATATTGTCAAGTCCCACACTTGGAACTACTATTAGAGTTATAACATACACTGATCAAGATGGAATGTTGTTGAGAACAGAACGATTTAAGGGCACAATATCCAACCAATTTAAGATCACTGCTCCTCCTTTAAACACAAACTATTTGTGGTTGGTGTTAGATGGAGTGCCGCTAGTTAATAATGTAGACTATCAAATTTTGAGTGATGGAGTTACAATACAAATCAGCGACAAGTATTTGATTGGTGTGGCTAATACGATTGTGATAACATATATTGCCAATCACACATTGGCATCCACTGTGTTGGGTTACAGAATTTTTAATGATATATTCAATAGAACTTCATTCAAACGTATATCTGCTAAAAATTCCACATACCTAACTCAACCGTTAAACTTAACAGATACTGAAATTCATGTTAATGATACTAGTGTGCTGACTCCTGCTATACCATCCAAGAAAATTCCAGGAGTTGTAATGATTGCTGGTGAGCGCATTGAGTTCTTTACAATCACTGGAAATGTATTAAGTCAGTTGCGTAGATCAACATTGGGCACAAGTCCTAAGACTTATTCAGACATTTATACCACAGTTATTGATCAAAGTCCAAGTCAAACAATACCATTTAATGAAAGCATTTATACACAAACATTATATACAACCAGTACAACTGCCACATATACTATTTTGACCACTGCTAGTACGGCGACTGGGGATGGTATAACTTTATCTTCAGGAATACCAGCTATGGATCAAGTACAAGTTTATTATGGCGGATATCAGTTGAATAAAGTTGGTACATATTATCAAGATACAACTTTATCATATGATAGTCCAACATTTAAAATTACTGGATCTGTTTCTACAGAATCATTGTTGCCTTCAACTACAGTAATAAACACAGCATATATTGTTACATCTACTAACAAAGTCTGGATTTATACAAATTCAATAGCAGCCGATGCTGTAAACGGGTATGTCTATACTGGTTTAAACTATTTGCCGCCTGAGTTCAGTATCACTGCTACGCAGATAACCGTTGGGGCTATCGCAGTAGATGTACTTGGTGCCCAACCACCTAATGGTTCAGGGTGGGTGTTGTCTCAAAACACCTCCACTCAGCAGATAGCTGCAGGATGGACATTGATTGATGCTAACGGCGCCAAGTATCCCATTATTTCGGCAGGGCATAACAGTCTATTTAATGGATGGGGATTTGGACTTGCTCAGGCAGCCACCATAGCTTGGCCCTTGACCTTTGTAAGTCCAGTCAGTCAACAAATTACGTTAAATACACTACAAGGAGTAGGGGACAACATTAAATTGGTTATTATTAAGAAAGAATTCTCGGATACCACATTATGGAACAATGGCGTTTCATTATTGGATAGTACTACTGAACAGGCTAAATTTATACAAGCTCGACCAGCTGTATTGCCAAATAGCTACTACAGCGGTGGAGATCCTGATATAACAACTGAAACAGGATTTGTCTTAACAGATCAAAATAATAACCCGATTGAAGGATTATAAAATGCCACAAATTACCACATTACCATTATTGACAACTGCCACAAACGAAACTTATTTTGTAGTAGTTGACAATCAAATTACCAAGAGATTCAATTTTGGTAATTTACCAAATAGTTTTACTGGCTACGCAGGATCTCAAGGGTACGCAGGCAGTGCCAGTGTTGGATTTGCAGGAAGCGTGGGACCACAAGGTCCTGTTGGATATACTGGAAGTAGTGGGGCAATTGGTTATTTTGGTAGCACCGGGTATGCTGGTAGTGCTGGATCAAATGGTTTTGCTGGTAGCAAGGGATATACTGGCAGTACAGGATATGCTGGTAGCGCAGGAGTTATTGGATATAACGGTAGTTTTGGATTTACTGGCAGTAAAGGATACACTGGTAGTGCCGGGCAATTAGCAGGACTTTATATTTCTATAACAGATAGTGGATTGGGCAGTTTTTTAATCAATGGCCTTAATACCAACATTATTAATCTAGCCCGTGGATTCACTTATTATTTTACTGTTAATAGCCCAAGTCATGGTTTTTACATAGTTGACCATTATACTGACAATAATAGTGCCCCATACACTACTGGAGTAACAAATAATGGAGCAACGGTTGGTACAGTAACATTTAGTGTGCCAATGAACGCTCCTGATACTCTAGCATATCAAACTAATAATTTGCCTAGCATGAACGGTGTAATCAACATTTCTAATGTGGGAATTGGCTACACGGGTAGTAAAGGTGACCCAGGCGGCTATACAGGCAGTGCTGGTGCTCCAGGAACTCCGGGTGGTTATACAGGCAGTATAGGTGCCTCCGGATATACTGGTAGTGTTGGTCGTATTGGCTACAGTGGTAGTATTGGAAATTTAGGGTATACAGGCAGTGTTGGATCTATTGGTTTTACTGGATCAGCAAGTTCTGTTCCAGGCCCGCAAGGACCTCCAGGCGGCTATACTGGTTCAGCCAGTAATGTAAGCGGTCCGCAAGGTCCTAGAGGATACACAGGTAGTGTTGGTAATATTGGTAAAACTGGATTTACAGGTAGTGTCAGTGAAGTACCTGGACCAACTGGCCCACAAGGACCACCAGGAGGTTATACTGGTTCGGTTGGGGCTCAAGGACCACAGGGCTATACAGGTAGTTTAGGCTACAGCGGAAGTATTGGCTATACTGGATCAGCAAGTACTGTATCTGGACCACAGGGTTTCCAAGGGTTTAGTGGAAGTAAAGGTGATGCTGGCGGATATACTGGTTCTGTAGGCCCGCAAGGACCACAGGGATATGCTGGTAGTCAAGGATATGCTGGTAGCTTGGGCTATACAGGTAGCATTGGTCCACAGGGTTTTACTGGGTCTGCTAGTAGTGTGAGTGGACCGTTGGGCTATACTGGATCAGTTGGTTTTACTGGCAGTGTGGGCCCACAAGGTTATACTGGATCTGCTAGTAATGTAATTGGCCCAACAGGCTATTCAGGATCAACTGGCTTTACAGGCAGTTTTGGTCCGCAAGGTCCGCAAGGTTATACTGGATCCGCTAGTAGCGTAAGCGGTCCATTGGGATACAGCGGTAGCTTAGGGTATACTGGTAGTGTTGGTTATACTGGCTCTGCTAGTAACGTAAGTGGCCCACAGGGTCCTAATGGATTTACGGGTAGTAGAGGATTCTCTGGGTCAATTGGTGCGGCAAGCCAAATCGGGTATACTGGTAGTGTTGGTGCTCAAGGTAATCCAGGTGGATATACTGGTAGTCAAGGTTACACTGGTAGCGTTGGCTATTGGGGAAGTGCTGGTTATTGGGGAAGTGTTGGCTACACAGGTAGCCAAGGCATTACCGGTTTTACTGGCAGCTTTGGCGTTACTGGTTTTACTGGTAGCCAAGGATATTCTGGATCAGTGGGATATACTGGCAGTATAGGATTAGGATTCCTTGTTACCACAGCAACAAGTACGGCAACTAATATTGCTCTTGTTTCTCCTGGAACCACATTCAGCTTTACTGCTACCAACATTGCATTATCAGCGTATACCACAAGTCAATCTATAGTATTATTGTCCTCTCCAGGCGGAGTAGTTAATCCTGCTAATTATATTTCAAGTATCATTACCAGTATTACTGGAACAACAGTAACTACCCAAGTTTATTCAGTCTACGGATCTGGAACATTTACAAGTTGGCAATTTATATTAAGCGGGGTAGTTGGCAAAAATGGCTATGCTGGCAGTACTGGCTATGCTGGAAGTATTGGACCACAGGGCTATTCAGGATCAATTGGCGGATTGGGGTATTCTGGTAGTCAAGGTTACGCTGGCAGCGTTGGCTATTGGGGATCAGTTGGTTATGCTGGTAGTCAAGGTATAACAGGATTTACTGGTAGTTTTGGTACACAGGGGTTTGCTGGAAGTAAAGGCGATGCTGGTGGATATACTGGATCAGCAAGTACGGTACAAGGACCACGTGGTTATTCTGGATCTCAGGGTGCTTATGCTTCTATTGGATTTACAGGTAGCAAAGGTGACCCAGGTGGATACACTGGAAGCATTGGGACTACAGGTTATACTGGATCAAGTGGCTTAGGCTACGCTGGCAGCGCTGGAGCAACAGGTTATACTGGATCAGCAAGCACAGTCAGTGGTCCAATAGGCTATGCTGGTAGTGTTGGACCAGTAGGTTATTCTGGATCAGCAGGAGCAGGTACTAGAGTAACAGTTACAACAGCAACCAGCGTTTTAGCGGCAGGAACTACTGCTACAACTATCGTATTAGGATACAAATCTTATGTGTTGTCAAAAGTTGTAACTGATCAGCCAGCATGGGTTAGAATCTATACTGACGCAACTAGTTTATCCAATGACAGTTCTAGAAATCAAAGTACTGATCCTACAGCAGGATCTGGAGTGATAGCAGATGTTATTACAACTTCTGGATCGTTAACACAATTAATTACCCCAGGAGTTGTTGGATTTAATAATGATACTATAACAAATAGTACAGTCTATCTGGCAGTTACAAATAACTCTGGAAGTTCGTCAGCAGTTAATGTAACATTAACACTATTAGGATTAGAACAATAATGTCTGATGAACAAATAGTCGCCCAGCTTGCGGATTTAACTGTAACGCCAATTGATGAATCAGTACACACAAATACTGGCTACTATTATAGTGGTAATTATGTATATCTTACACCCCCTCAAATTGCTACAGCATATAATATGCCGTATCATTCTGGAGCAGGTATTAAGGTTGGAATTATTAGTTTTGGTGGAACTTTCCTTCAAAGCGATCTTAATTCAACATTTTCAGATTATAAAACAAGGGGTATTCTTCCAGCATCAGTATCAGCACCAACTATAACGCAGGTATTGTTAAATGGCGCAACTGGCACTAGTGACAGCAATGCTGACGGAGAAAATATATTAGATATCACATGTATTGCCACATTAGTCCCTCAGGCCAATATTACCATTTACATAAACACCAGTTCTACTACAGTGGCTAATGTTCGAAGTACTATTGCTAGAGCTGTTTCTGATGGGTGTGATGTAATATCAATGAGTTGGACATTCAGTGAATCTGGTGGAGATTTTTTATCATCACAGCTACAATCAGCTAATTCCAATAATATTGCTTTTGTAAACAGTTCGGGAGACCTTGGTTCTGATTCGGGAAATGTATTGGCAGTCAACTATCCGCCGTCTAGTCCCTATATGATTGCTGTTGGTGGGACTCATCTTACCATAAACACAGGAACCAATACTCGTTTAACAGAAACAACCGAACAAGACGACTCTACTTTTGGTAGTACTTTTGGTAGTGGCGGCGGATTTAGTTCAATATTTTCAGCTCCTAGCTGGCAAAGTGGGCTACAATATCAAACATATAATAGTTCGACTCACGTTACCGGAGCATTAACATCTGTGACTGCGAGGGGTATTCCAGACATTTCTGGTCCAATGGCCAACGCCTATGCGTTTTATACTAGCGGAACTCTAAGCGGTGTTGGTGGTACTAGCGCATCCACTCCTGTTATGGCAGGCATGATAGCTAGAATCAAGGCATTAACTGGTAAAGCATTGGGATCAGTAGCATACAATCAACTGTTTTATGCCAATCCAACTGCATTTTACGATATCACTACAGGTACCAATGCCACAGCCATAGCCCAAGGATACGCATCACGAGTTGGTTGGGATCCTGTTACAGGTATGGGAGCGCCAAACGGGTATTCTTTACTGAGTCTTATTCAAAGTCTTCGATCAAACCAAGGTATGACATTTCCAAGACAGTCTAGTATTCGACCTAATCAAGGGCAGACATTTCCGAGATCCAATACACGATTTAAACACTAAGAAAATACATAGATAAATATCATATGAAACAGAGCTCAACAATGACAAACTACCCACAACAAAAGCCCAATGAACAGGGCAATATGCGAGTACAAGGGCATATTAAGATATTTGACCCTAATACTAAAGAAGTGTTCATTGATAAAAAGAATGCGATCCATTACGAAAATTTTAGTCTTGCTATGGCGCAGAGTTTGAGTAATCAAGGATATGGTACTATCTATGAAATGGCGTTTGGCAATGGCGGCACACGAGTTGATGATACTGGAATTATTACATATCTAACTCCAAATACAATTGGCACCAGCGCTAGTTTGTACAATCAAACTTATTATAAAACCGTAGACGCACAGCAAACTACTGATTTAAATCCCACAAATAACTACATGCAGGTACGTCATATTACTGGTACTGCTTATAGCGATATTTTAGTAAGCTGTCTATTAGATTTTGGCGAACCCAACGGTCAAACAGCATTTGACAATGCTACTAATTCTAATGGAACTTATGTATTTGATGAATTAGGTTTATTAAGTTATAGTCCAAATGGACCGGGCACAGGAATGTTATTAACACATGTCATATTCCATCCAGTACAAAAATCATTGAATAGAATGATTCAAATTGATTATACAGTTAGGGTTCAAAGTCTTAGCAACAGCGGGAATTAATCATGCCATATACACTTAATTTTTCAGACCCAAGTAAAATTACTGCTATTACAGTTCCAGATATGCCTCCAGGTGTTAATACTGTTGATACTAGTTTAACTTTGGTTGGAAAAGGATACCCAAATTTTGGACAAGCAATTGATCAAAATTTCCTAAGTCTTTTAGAAAACTTTTCTAGTTCGTTACCGCCTGCCAATCCTATTGAAGGTCAGTTATGGTACGACACCAGCAATCCTGGTAATAAAGTATTACGCATAATGGATGGCACAGCTGGTGCTGTTAATTGGGCCAGCGCAAACGGAATTTATCAGCAGGCCACTGATCCATCATTAACCACTACATTAAAATCTGGAGATATTTGGGTTAACACTCAATTAAGCCAGCTTAACATTTACAATGCTGGTAGTTGGATTGCTGTTGGAAATGCTGGAACTGGCGAATTGAATGGCCCTGTTGTTGAAACTGTAGTAGATACTACAGGCACTAATCATCAAATCACATCTACTTATGTCAACGGATCTCGAGTAACGATACTAGCAAATGAAACTTTTATTCCAAATCCAATAATTTCTGGTTTTACCGGAATATATCCTGGAGTTAATGTTGTTTCAGGATCATTTTTAAATGGCGTATCAGTTAGTGCGGCCAATTTAACTGTTAATAATTCGTTATATAGTGCCGGTAGTTTTTTAAGAAAAAATGATAATTCAGTAAACGGTCAAGTAATCACAGGTCGACTACTATTTTCAACACCCAATGCTAATAATCAATCTGGATCACAAGGGCGCGACGGGGTAGTTATTAATATAGCTGGATCTAATAGTAGCAACTATATACAATTATACAAATACATTAACGATGCTGTGTTGCTAAACAACACTGCCGGTGGTAACATTGTCATTAAAACAACTAATGGCATCAGTAGTTTGCCAAACAACACAGTGGTAGTTGCTGATGGGGTCGTTACAATCAATACAACAACATCCATTAATAATCCTAGTTTAGTAGTTAATGGACCGGCCAGTGTGTCTCTTGGCCTTAGTGTAGGCGGTTCTACTACAATAACTGGCAATGTTGCCACATCTGGCACATTAAGTGTTGGTGGCACATCAGTATTTGGCGATGATATAACAGTTGACGGACAAATTTATGTAAATTGGTTAGATGGAAATGGTAATCCGCAAGCTGGTGCCGGAATTTTACCATCAGTGACTAGTACTTATGACATAGGATCCGCATCAGCACAGTTTAACAGAATTTATGCCAACGCAATTGGTACTACTAGTACACAGGTATTTGGGGTATTCAATGGCCCGGCTACCGCATTGGCTTATGGTACTAATTTTAAAATACAAGGACAGGTAACCGCCACTAATGTTGTGTTTTATGGAAATGGTTCAACGGCAACATTTAATACAACATTGACTGCTAGCGCAATTACAGCCCAGCATACTGCAACATATACATCAAATAACATGACATTAATGGTGGTTGATACATCTACTAATGCTAGTTACACAGGCCTTCAAAAAATTAGTATAAATCAGTTAAATCAAGGATTTTACTCTGCAGGAATGATAATCATGCATGGAAATAATATTCCCCCAGCAGGTTGGTTATTGTGTGACGGATCAAGTCATGCTATATCATCATACCCTAATCTAGCTGCCGCGCTACAATATCAAGGTGCTGGTAATTTTATCTATGGAGGAGTTGTTCCTAATTTTAATGTTCCTGATTTAAGAACAGCAACAGCAGTATACAAAGTACCCGGTACTGAGACCGGCTACGTCAACTATATAATAAAGTACTAAAATGGCATATACAATTTTAAATTCAGACGGAACCACGCTATTATTATTGTCAGATAATTCAGTAGACAATGTTACAACTAGCCTTTCTTTAGTTGGTAAAAATGTCAGTAATTATGGACAGTATATCAACAATAACTTTGTAAAATTATTAGAAAGTTTTTCCAGTACCTATGGAAATCCCCCAGCAAATCCAGTAACTGGACAATTATGGTATAATACTACTGCTCAACGATTATATGTTTATGATAATGGTTTTAACCCAGTTAGCGGTGCTATTGTCTCTGGAACACAGCCTGGTATTTTAAATTCTGGAGCATTTTGGTGGGATAGTACAAATAGTCAATTAAAATTATTCAATGATAATGTATTATACACTGTTGGTCCTGTATTCCCACAATCAGTGGGCAGTAACGGATGGGTATTACCTGCTGCCACATTGGTTGATGCTACTACATTGGCGACGCAACAGGTTACATTATTAAACAACTATGGAACAACAGTTGGGGTATTAAGCAACTCTGCTTTTTCAATGACTCCAGCAGCCGCCCAAACATATTTTAGTACCAGTACTGCTACAGTAGTTGCCGGTTTGACAATTAACGGTGACCTAAAGGTATCGGGACAGGTATTTAATAGATACTTATCGGCATCAGTTAGCATTGATTCTTTAGATCCATCAGTATTAACAACTAGTGATTCACATAATGTATCATTATATGTGTCCTACCAATTACAAAATCAAGCAATTACCAGTGTCTTAAAACTAATGTATCCAGTATCTGTTTCCACATCAACCAATGAGGTTGGAATTCCTTTAGGATCTGAAGCCAGAGTAATTTGCTCATTTAGTAAATCAGGAGCAACTGGTAACAGCGGTGTTGGTACACAAGTTCGTAGATTCCAAATTCAAAATAATAGCCTACAAGGTATTAGCTGGCAACCAGTTGAAATTTATTCTACAGGAACAAAATATTACAGTGTAATAACAACTGCTACGGTCAACGTGGTAATGTAAGGAAAAGTAATGTCATATCAAATTTTAAAATCTGACGGAACTGTATTAACTGAAATAGCTGATGGTACAATTGACAGTATATCGTCTAGTATTTCTCTTATTGGCAAAAATGTTGTTGGGTTCGGCCAAGCTCAAAATTCTGATTTTATCCATATGTTGGAAAATTTTGCCTACGGAGTGCCACCAGTTAGTCCATTAGTTGGGCAATTATGGTTTGATACTACTAATAATTCTTTAAATGTTTATAATAATGGTTGGCAAACTTTGGGTGTTATTACCTATGACGCAATTCCGCCCATTGTATCAATACAAGGCAATCTTTGGTTTGATACTAGCAATCAAATTTTAAAAATTAATACAGGCACCGGGTTTATCAATATTGGTCCAGAAGGTGTTTCTGGATTTAGTACAACAAAGTTTAGTTCAGTGGAATTAATGGACACTAACAATGTTGCCCATGCTGTTATTGAATGTGTAATAAACGGCGAAGTAATTGCCATTATAAGCCGAGATGCTTTTAACATTTCCTATGTAAATGCTGTGGACGGATTCCCTTCATTGAATAGAGGCATTACATTTAAAAATTATGCCAGCAGTGATGTGGAACTTTTTGGATACTCTCAAACTAGCGGGTCTTCAAACGCTTTATTAGATGAAACTCAGTCGACCTATCTCACAGCATCATCTATATCGGCAGGCGCATCAATTGTACAAAGAAATTCATCAGGAAATACTTCGGTCAACGGTTTGACCGCATCTAAACTAACTAGTTTTAATAATGCTGGTATTTTGGCTGGATCTTGGTTCGCTGATACTTCAATTACTCCATCAACTACTAATGCTGTAAATTTAGGATCCCAAAGTCTAACATGGGGCACAGTTTGGACCAACAGCGTTCATTCACAAAATATTTCTTCAAATAGTTTAAATGTTAATGGTGTCATATTATCATCGGCAACATTTACCAATTTAATATCGGCCAGTAACAATCAAACAATTAGTAAATTTGATACAGACGGTACTTTATCAGCAGATTCGGACGGAAATCTAGCAACACAAAAAGCCACAAAGACTTATGTTGATACAGTCGCGGCAACCTTGTCGGCAACTATAGCAACTTTACAATTACAAATTTCATCATTGGCAGCTGGGTATACACCAATACCACCAGGAACGATCATGTACATTGCTGGTGGAACTGTGCCAGCAGGATTCCTATTAGCAGACGGTTCATCTGTAGGCGTTGATCAATATTACAATTTATATATTGCTTTGGGCGGTGCTACCAGCCCTTACGGGGCCAACGGCGCAAGTTTTACTCTACCAGATCTTCGAGGTTATTTTGTACGGGGTGCCGATCATGGTGCTGGCAGAGATCCTGGTAGGTTGTACTCAACTATACAATCAGACAATGCTGTTATAAAATCGCACTACCATGTATTTCCGGGCGATGATCAATTGACAGGTGCCGCTGGATCAAGCAACTGGCCAGGCACATCAGTTGGTCCATTTAATTATGATGCTAGATCCAGTTACGGTGGCGGAGCACAGATGTGGTTAACTGGCAATGCTGAAGATGCAGCTGGTAATCCTATTGCGGATGTTGGTGAAACACGTCCAAAAAATATCGCCCTCTACGGAATAATTAAAACTTAAGGATTTAGAAATGCCATACATATTATACAATTCAAATGGAAGCAAATTAGTCACTGTTGATGACGGATCAGTCGACGAATCTACCAGCCTATCGTTTGTTGGTCGTAATTACAGCGGATATGGCCAAATACAAAACCAAAATTTTATATACTTGTTGGAAAGTTTTGCCAATAGTACAGCTCCAAGTAAGCCTGTCCAAGGTCAACTCTGGTTCAATAATAACACCAATGAACGTAATTTAAATGTATGCTACGACGGTATAAATTTTAAACCTTTGGCCAATATCACCAGCCAAAGTACGGACCCGGCTATCACTGCTACACCATTGGATGGTGATCTTTGGTGGAATACTCAATCAGTACAATTAAATTCTTGGAGCTCAGAATACGGTAGATGGATTACTATTGGACCATATAACTCAGTTGAGTCAGTGGCATCCTGGCAACCTGTTGCTGAAATTGGAGCAGATGGAAATACCTATAATATTTTAAAAGGCTACATTGGGTCAAACCCAGTGGCAGTGATATCTAATTCGTCTTTTGAACCAAAAACAACTTCAGACTTATATTCAAACTTTGTTAATGGCGTAGTAGCTGGTATAACCTTGAAAGATGCCAACGGTTCTGGATCAACACAGGCCAGTGGATTTTATCTTTGGGGAACTGCCGCCGAAGCACTTACAGCCAATCTAGCATCTCAGGTAACGGTATCTACAACTTCATCTGGTGTGCTGAATGTTCCATTAGTGCAGGCCACTGGATCCCAGACAATATTATCTACCAGCACATTTAATTACAATGTATCTACACAGGTATTAAACGCAACAGCCACAGCGGCACAATATGCTGACCTAGCAGAACGTTATTGGGCAGATGCTGTTTATGCTCCGGGTACTGTTTTATGTTTAGGTGGATCTAACGAAGTTACTGTTACTAATAATCATGCTGATACCACAGTAATAGGTATAGTGTCTACAAATCCGGCCTATTTAATGAATAAAGACGCTGGAAATGACGAAACTCACCCCGCTATTGCCCTAAAAGGCCGTGTTCCATGCCAGGTTTTAGGGCCAATTAATAAAGGTGACTTGTTAGTTACTAGCTGGATGCCAGGATACGCAGAAGCATATATTTCTGGGGGTGATGAACTTAACGCAGTATTTGCCAAAGCCATAGGCACTAATGCGTATGGTCCTGCGGTTATTGAAGTTTTAGTTCTTTAAGTTAATTCATTAATTATTATACTGCCATTGGCATTGTAATAGCGGGATGACTTTCATATCCAACTAATTCAATATCTTCCATTTCAAAATCGGTAATAACCCTAATATCTGGGTTCAACTTTAATTGGGGCAATGGCAGTGGTTCTCGTTTTAACTGTTCTTTGATCTGTTCGATGTGATTGCTGTAGATATGTGCGTCACCAAAAGAGATAATTAAATCACCTACTTCTAAATAACATACTTGTGCTAACATATGAGTAAACAAGGCATAAGAAGCAATGTTGAATGGAACACCTAATCCAAAATCAGCACTACGTTGATACATATGACAACTCAATCTACCATTGCTGACATAAAATTGTGCCATCATATGACATGGTGGTAATGCCATTAAATCAAGTTCTCCAGGATTCCAAGCTGATATAATATGTCTACGTCCATATGGATCATCTTTAATACCTGCAATCAATTCCAGTAACTGATCATGATTTTGAAGAACAACTTTATTAATGCGTATTAACGGTTTACGCCAACGACGCCATTGTACCCCGTAAACACGGCCTAAATCTGCGGCATTTCGTTGGTGACGTTTTTTAATCCAATAATCTGCGGTAACATTGTCAGTCCAAATAGTTTTCATATTTGGGTTACGTGTACCATGTAAAATTTCAGCAAGTCTTCGTTCATCACCCGAACCTTCAATAAACCAAAGTAATTCACTAACACAGGCCTTCCATGCTAGTTTTTTGGTGGTGATGGCAGGGAATCCTTCGCTTAAATCAAAACGCATTTGGAGACCAAAGATACTGCGTGTACCTACCCCTGTACGATCAGGTCGGTCATCGCCGTTTTCTAAAATGTCTCGTAATGCGTTTAGATATACTTTTTCAGAATTACTCATTAAACAGTTTCAACAGTCTTGGTTCGTTTTTTAGGAGGATCAATTGCGTCAGCTTGCTTACGCAATGTCTGTGCTTCTTTAAATAATTTATCAGCACGTGAACGCAATTGGGTTGGTGTTAGGTCACTAATATCTTCCACCACTGCTTTTGCTGCCACTGGAGTTGGATCAGTAGTAACATCTTCTTCGCCAGCGTTTACAGTAGCACTTGTGGTCTTAGTTGGATCGTCTTTGGGCGCAGTTTTCTTGTTTGGAGTTTTGCCATCAGTGATTGCTAGTTCGTCTACACTGATACCCTTTTGTTGAGCAATCAATTCATTTAGTTCATTTAATGGAATAGATGTTTGATTGTTAGGTGTTACAATGACCATTTTGGTTGGAACCTTCTTTAGATGGCCACGAGTATGTAGCCATTCTAACATTCCAGCGCCATCTGGGAATTTACGAACAGCAAGAATATCGGCAAATTCGTTGGCTTGTTGCCCGCTAACATCTTGTAGTAAATTCATAATTGCGTCATGATATGTGTCACCTAGATTATTGGTGCCAATTACTAACGCACTATTTGAATCTCCAGGTAATGTTCTGTAAGCGATAACGACTTTAGCGCCGTTATTACTCATTTTGCCGGTATGTTTCATTGTGTTCTCCTATTAAGCTGTTGGTGCGTCAGTTTGAGGTGCTACAGCATTTAAAAATGCGTTTAGCTTGTCAAACGTTGCTCCAACTGCGCTGATTTCTGATGCGCCAAATGCCCCACGCTTAACTGATACATCTACAATAGCACGTAGGTTTTGTAGGTCAGTGATACTCAATTGTGGTTGTTCTGGAACGGCAGTAGCATCTCCGCCAACTGCTGTACTTGCGACTTGTGCTGTGTTATCTTCACTCATTTTATTTCCTTTTATTGTTTATGTATATAAGGACACCCTAAAGAAAACATGGTAATCTCTTTGGGATCTTCCATTCCAACTTCTAATACCTCAATCATTTTATTTGAGTTATCTAAGGTGAACGTTTTCTTTATAGCGTACCTACTATTTAAGTTGTAGTTAATCCACTGATCTAATATCTTGGTATCAGTTTCTGGTATTTTGATAGTGATTCGGGCAAAGTGATTGGGTATAAAGGATAACTTCCTCAATTTTAAAACACTTAGCGGATTGAGTTCACCTCTACTTAATGCCATTAACTACTCACTTATTTATAATGGGCAGTTTGCCCAAATGGAGCTTCAATGCTATCGTTGCCATGTACAATGAACAGCGTATCGCAATAATTCTCATCGCCCCAGCTACCGCATGGATATCCGTCTGTAAACATAATGAACCGCTTTGGCTCAATACTATTTTCTTTCATAAAGTTATAGCAGGCATCAAAGTCGGTGCCACCGCCACCTTTGCATTCGTAGCTCATGATATCATCTGCGTTATCGCCAGTAAATTGTGCGTAGTTATACACTTCGGTATCAAAGCAGAACAAATCTAACTTAAAGTCTTTGTATTCTTCCATGATACCTTTGACTTCGCTTAGGAAGTCCATGGCCATTTTATCACTAATACTACCTGACATGTCAATTGCTACACTGACATCAATGGTTTCTTCGTTCATCATACCTGGAAGTACAGCACCGCAATGTTGACTTTTACGATTTGGACGGCTGAAACTGAAGTTGCTTTTTAGAATACTTTGGATATTCATACGCAACATTTGGCGCCAGTCCATTTTTGGCTCTGTAAAGATTTGAATCATTCTTGACACGCCAGCTGGTACACGTCCTGCTCCTGCGGCCTGTGCGGCTGCAACCATAGCTTCTTTAATTTCGTCTCGAATCTGTTTCTTTTCTTCTGCGGTAAGTTTAGGACGGCCTTTACCATTTCCGTCAACTTGCTCGCCGTCTCCACCACCGCCTTCATCGTCGCCATCCAAGTGATCGTCGAGCAACTCGCCTAGATCATTGATATTGATTTTGATAGCTTTTTGTTCCAAATCGTCATAAATTTGTTCATAGCTCATTCCTCGATATTTGTTATCTTGGAAAATTTGAATCATGCTAGGAACTTCACCGATGCGTTCATCTTTTAAGATTTGATTAACAGCATAGTCTGCGGCAATGTTACTGAGGTTTCTATCTCGATTTTCACGTCGGCTCAAGTGATCAAACACATTATGTAGAACTTCGTGAGCGAAGCCAAACTCGCACTGTTTTGGAGTCAGCATGTTTACAAAATCGTTGCTGTAATAAAATGTACGACCATCTGTGGCCAGTGTGCTACACCAATCACTAGCATCAACCAATTTCAAACGTGTGGCCATATTACCAAAAAATGGATGGCGCAATAACAAGCCCACACGAGCAGTGATTAGTTTTTCAACAATCTTGTTTTTTTCTGATTGTGTGAATTCCCGCTTTTCAGGAAGTTTAAATTTTTTGTTTGCTGTAGTGTTTGACATTTTTACCCTTCTAAAATACTATTATACATGAATTTATCCTGAAAGTCAAATAAAAAGCCCCTAGGGGCTTTTTATCAATTCTCCATTGCTTGGATAATATATTTGCCGTACTTCTCATGGAAGCGATCAAAATGCTTCAATTTACTAGCATCAAACGGCAAGTTATAGCTGGTCAATGCTACCTTAGCACCCATAACAACCAATTCAGTTGGGAAGTTATCCATCATGAACGCAAAGAAGTTATCTGCCATATTATCCCAATTCTTGACCTTCTTTTGGTCAGAGGATTGGAGCTCATAGCACATGGACACAGTCAAAGAATACATTGCTGAGATTTCTTTGATATCACACTTAGTAATTTTGCCTGTCAAAATATCTTCTGGTTTGGGCATCTGTTTGGCAACACGACGATGAGCCATAAACTTAACAGCAAGACCTTCACCAATAGCACCAGCAACCAAATCGGTCAATGTGCCTTCTGAAAGGTCGTCATCTTTAAGCAGGTCACTGACAAAACTCCAGCTACGTGGAGTAGCAAACGCACGACTTGCACTCTTAGGATCAAAGTCGTACAAATCCTGTTTAGCAAAGCCAACATAGCCAACAACTTGTTCGTGAACCTTGTTGTTAACAGCCCATTCCAACCAGTCATCGTAATCGCTCTTGAGTTCCAAGTGTACAAAACGATTGGCCAATGGAGCAGGCATACGATAAGTAACACCCTTGTCAGTTTCACGGTTACCTGCGGCAACAATACTAACACCTTTAGGCAATTGATATGTACCAACACGGCGATTCAATACCAATTGGAAAGCCGCGGCTTGCGTAGCAGGAGCCGCGGAATTAAGTTCGTCTAGGAACAAAATAGCAGTTGATTCTGGATCTGTGGGCAATTCGGCAGGCGGCGCCCAAGTCATGGTATTTGAATTACTGTTGTAATAGGGGATACCTTTGATGTCAGTAGGTTCCCAAAGACTCAAACGAACGTCAATGACTTCACGTCCTTGTTCGTCGCCAATTTGTTTAACAATATCGGATTTACCAATACCCGGAGGCCCCCACATGAATACAGGGCGCTGGATTTTGATACACTTACGAATGCTACGTTTAGCATCATTTGGCGTAACTGTGCGATTAGTGCTAATTTGCTCTGCCATAAAATCTCTTTCTATAAAGTTGAAAAAATATTGAAGTGCATTAGTGTTTCAATATATAGTAATTATACAGGGATTTTAGGGTTCTGTCAAATGATTTTTAATGCTTTTTGCCTTGGCATGACTAAATCGAGCAATGTTACCAGAAAACAACACCAACTGTACAGCCATCTTGTCATTGGTCACAAATATTTCTTTTTTGGTCGTATACCAAGGGCAGTTGATAAAATTATCTAATTGAAGTATTAACTGATTGTTATACTCAATAGGACCTTCGGTAAATTTAACTTTATGGAATTTGATATGTGCTGATAATCGAGCAAATCCTTCATCAGTCAATCTCAAGCCACCTTTGGCTTTTTTCCTAGGATTTACCCACCATAATGACACTAGTTTTCTCAGTGATTTTTCATCACTAGCCAGCTTATATTGATCTGCGATGTATTTGGTTATTTCAATTTTTTGAATCATCAATTAACTTCTCACCTGTGGTTAATTTAAAAACAGAGAAGTCCTGGCATCCAAATAGTTTGTTGAGTTTTTTAGCAAGATTAAGGGCATGTCCGGCATTACTAAAACTAACTTTTTTATATTTTGGGCCTAATTGTTGTACCACCAAACTGGTAATTTTTAGATTAATTGGGAGATCTTTATAAAATACGGCCCAAATCGCCTCTGCTTCTAAAACCTGTTCAGTTTTATAAGTCTTTTTATTAGTTATTTCTAACAAAACGGTTGGTTTAGGTCTGCTCACTTTATATACGCTCCAAATATGCGTATATATATTTATCCAGAATGTTAAAAAGTTCCGCCGTCCATTTTTACTTGAATAGTATCTGATTGTGCTGTACCAGCAGAAGATACAAGCTGATCCAACTCACCAGATAATCTGGTCATTACCACTGCCAAACTATTTTGTAAATCAGTGGCTTCTTTAATGGTTAACGTGACATTTTTTTGATTGGTCTTAATTGCTACTCTAGCACGATCCAAAAAATCTTCAATAGGTAATGTATTAAGTTGTTTCATTATGATTGGCTTTCCTTAGTTCTATTTTTGATTCTTCTTCAGTTTTCCAAGGACCTTTGTAGGGGTATCTTTCCAAAGTGATCAACTTAGGGCAAAAACTTTTGACCCATCCTTTACGGAATTTAATAATATAGTGCCCAGCGCAATGCTGGCTTTTGCTTTTAGAACGCTTGGTATATAATGGCAGTTTCTTTTGAACATTGTATACGGGTTCGTAGGGTTTACTTTTACAAGGAAAATCGTAGATACTGTATGATATAGGTTCACCAAGATCTTTTTTGGCTTTCTTAATACTTTCTTCAAACAATGCTATACCAAGTTTGGCTTTTATCTCAGATAGATCTTTAAAGGGGATAGCCTGTCCTTGATGTAGAACTAGGTAACCTTTTTTAACTTTGCTAATGCTACCTAATTTTTCGTCACCATTTTTAATTAACCATTCTTTTTCTGGAATCAATATTTTGGCATTTGTTATCATTATTTTACATACCTTGCGTTTAATGGTTCTGCGTAACTCTGAACCTGCTCACTGATTTTCTGCATGTCATATTCAGCACAGAATTTCAACAATCTAACACCAACCTGCGGAATATCTTTATCTGCGGTAGTTGCCGTTGTGATTGTTTCTTTAATTAAAACTTTAATATTTTCAGGTTGTGCTGTCAAGTCGCACAGTGTGACATTTCGATTATAGTCATCCAACACACGATGTTCTTCACCATTATGGTCAACCCAGCGTTGCAACATCATGTTGTTCCAATTGAATCCCCGTGTGTTTCTGTCGGCATAGGCCTCCTGGAGACCAACTTTATTCTTTGTCCCTTTAGTACGAACTCCTGGATAAGCACTAAAGACATTGTCGGAGGTGTCGCCACGCATACACTTCTCAAATAGTAACCAGGACGGATCCGGCGCGGGCTTGTCTTGTTTAGTTTTCTTATCAACGACACGTTTACCCTTGGCATCAAAGTATCCTTCATGTGTAGTCGTAATTTCCATTACCCCATTATATTGTTTTACGTTAGGCGCAATCAATTGTGCAAAATCACCATCTGTTGAAATAATCACATGATGGTCATTGGGGTGGGCTTGAATAAAACCAGCAATTAAATCATCTGCTTCAAGTTGTGGATGTTGAAGCACGGTGGTGTTGGTCTTGTTGATAATAAAGTCTTTGAAATTATCAAAGGTTTCCCAAAATACTCTTTCTTCTTCTTGCTCGCTGGGACTCATCGCTGCACGTCCTTCAGCACGTTGGCGTTTGTAGGGAGCATAATAGTCTTTGCGCCAGCTTCGACCCTCAAGGCAGAACACCACATGATCGCCTTTGAAATCACGCCATGCTTTGCGTACACTGCCTAACACAGTATGAATACTCATACCAATTTTATCGTTAAGGTCACCCCTAATCACGTGTCTAGCACGGAAGAATGTGTTAGCTGTATCTACAAGAATATATGTTTTTGTCATTAAGAAATTTCCGATCTTCCGCCACCTAAATTGTTTATATTGATATAACCTGATCCTCTACGGCTCATATCAACACCTTCTTCTGATCCTAAATTACGACATAATTCAGTAAACCAGGAATCAACCACTGCTTCGTCTGTTTCACCTACGTAACCAGCGCTTCTTAATTGTACTACAAAGTACTCATTCCAGTCAAGTTCAAAGAAACCGTTTCTAAGATTTTCCATATTGACATGCGTGTCTAATACAGCGACCCATGGTTCTTTTTTCTCCGTGGCAATTTCTTTTGGCGTTAATTTGGCAATGCGAGCGGCTTCTAATGCTTCAGCCGCGGCCTGTTTTGCGGCTTCCCGTACTGCTTCAGCATCAGCACGTTCTTTTTCAATCTTGTCAATGCCTGTCAACTTTTTCCATAAATTGTTCATCTTCTTCCTCTCAAATTCCACATTAAGAATTCATTTTTTTCTATCCAGTAGTGATTAACAACAGGATCACCTGGACCAGTAATCCAGTTTTCACCGTGATACGCAAGTTTACCCCAAAGAGGCTTATTTGTTAGAAAACACTTTTTTGGAAGCCAACATAGTTTAAGTTTCCAATATTGTGCTCTGCGTAATCCCCAGTCTTCAGATGGTGGTGATTGTTGTACTTCATCACCCCGGCGATCATGTGACATAGCCTTTTTTCCGTAGTATCCTACTCCCATCATCAAGTGCCCCACTCGTTCTTGAACAAGGGCACTTGTAGTCGATCACTATAACGTAGGCCGCGTTTCATTGCGGCAAGGGCAACGGATTTAGCATTGAGATTGTAAACAGACTCAACACCGCCAACAGGCATAAGATATATGTGACCTTTAAAGCCAGCCGCTCTATATTGTTCAATTGCTTGTTCTGCATCTTTAACGTCCTCTTCTGTGGCTACCACAAATTTAAGATATGCTGTGCCTACTTCTTCATATTCACAAACAACTTCTGGAAGAATAGCTTCTTCCCACTTTTCACCACTTGCTGGCAACTTAGCACTTACACTGAATGTAATTTCTCGTTTTTGCCTAGGTAAGCCATTCCATACTCCAAGATAATTTTTAAAATCTTGTGTTAACTTTTGAGTACCATTTGTTTCAAATGTAATTTCTTTTAGTTTAGACATTTTAGGATGATCCAACAGGTCAGGATAAGCACGTTGCCAACCTAATAGCGGTTCACCACCTGTGATAACAAGATGTTCATTGCGCCACTCATTGAAGGGCAATATCTCCATGATGCGTTCAACAATAGCATCCGTAGTCAACATAGGACTTAGGTTTTTAAAATCAGGATGCCAACTAGCATAACTATCACAACCAGTTGATACTAGCGGCAAATCTTCATATTTGTTATATAAATGCACTACGGTGGCAATGTCTTCTGCTTCTGCGCTCAATTGCCCTTTAGGCATACCAAATCCTGCACAGCGGAAATTGCAGCCGAAAGTCCTTAAGAAGATACTTGGTACGCCCATATAACGTCCTTCTCCCTGTATACTATAAAATAGTTCTGCTATTTTAATCTTACTCATGTGTTAATCCATGTGCTAGTGCTTGAATTTCTTCTTTGGTCATAAAGAAGTTATATGTTGAAACATCTGAGATTTCACCATCTCGTAAATTTTGTTGTTCTAAATTAACACTAAAAAGACCTTTAGGACTCAACACTTCATGTTTCTTCAACACCAGTCGAAATCCTGAATCTTCTTTAATGACCATTTCTTTATATGTATTTTTAATTGAATCATGTAGCATTGTCTTCTCCTTTTAATGAATCTAAAATGACCTTACGTTCTCTATTATACACTTCTCTATTTAGGAAAGCAAGGAACTCTTCATATTCCATATCTTCTGCTTTGCTCAAAATATTGCGACAGGCTAGAGCATAATATCTGCGACGAGCGGCTTTAGTAACACCCTTGGCATCTTCTACAGACATTTGAAAACTACGTACTAGAATGTCTGCGGCCTCACTGGGTTTTCCTGTCCAAATAACATCACCGTCTCCGGTAATGGTTAACACAGTCTTAGGCCCACTGGAATTAAACTGTACATTATTAGGTTGATAACTATGACCTGCTTGACTACCAACTGCTGTATTATAATATCCATAGGCTGGTCCAATAGTTTGCGCCATAAATCCTGTATGGTTATTAGAGCTCCATTCATACTCAATAGGATTAATCTGCTCTAAAGTCCGGCGATTTATAATTGCCTTTGCCTGGTATTGTATTTCTGACGCCGCCCGTCGGATCGTCGACGTCACCTCGCCTACGTGGTATAAGATGGACATGAGGCCAGTTGATAGTTTGTCCAGCAGCCTGGCCCATATTAAGTCCAATATTGTAACCGTCCCATTCTCCGGTTTCCACCATTTTTTTGCCGTATCTAACAGCATCTTCAAACGCATCATTTAGTACTCCTATGGTATTGTATTTAGGCACAAACAATAAATGTCCGGGTGTACAGGGGTATTTGTCTCTGTAGATAGCCACATGAAAATCATCACGTTCTAAGTCAGTCCATGGGGTATCAGCCCAATCGATATGATCCGGCCCATCAAAGATTTTATCCTGTACAGTCTTTTTCATTTGGTCCACCATTCCTCGTAAGGAAATTCAATCCATACGTCTTGTTCTGATTTGTTTACTTCCATCCCTGTGAAATCCATAGTGACTTGACATGCGCTACTCCAGTTATCCACAACCACAGCAAATTTAACATTGTCATTCCACACACCTTCGTCCCATACCTGATGCTCGGGTTGGCATGAGCTACGCCAGTCATTCATTAGCCAGTTAATTGTAGCTCCTGTATCGTTGATGTCGTCGACGATTAGAATTTTTTTGCCGCTAAACGCATCTTCACTCATACTAAAATTACTAACAGTATCGCCACCATCACGCAGACTGATATCTAAACTACACATTTTGATACCAAAATATTGACTGATCATGACAGCAGGCAACAACCCACCACGACCGATGCCTACAATATAATCCGGGCGCCAACCGCTAACGGCGATATCCCGACATATTTTGCCAACAAGGCCTTTGTACTCCTGATCATTAAGTATGAGCTTGTTCATTTCTTTCCTTCAAATATTGTTCATTATGTATCCACTGATTATTAACTAAAAATCCCCATTCACGCTGTTGTGGTCCAGGCATAAACAGAGTCCAAGGAGTAACTCCTTCTTGTAATTCAATACGATGATAGCTTGATGGTCGAGATATACGAAAATGACCAGGGCCTCTCCATTTACGAATTTCACCAATCATTTCTTTTTTGTCATTAAATTTTGGAATCCATTCGTAATATCCACCTCGTAAAATTAGTGTAGCGTAAGGCCAAGGATGATCATGCACATCATCGGGGTCTGACTTAAGAAACTTGTGTAAAAACACATTAAATGGAAATAACTTTCGGTCTTTGAGAAAGACATAATAGCGTATAAGATAAGGTTCATTTCCTTCTCGATCTAGTACAACACGTTTACGACCCATTTGGTCGAGCAAATTTAAAATTTTGTCAGCAAGTTTTGACATGAGAAAAATCTTTCTGTTAAGTCTTGAGTTTGTTTGTGTAGTTGTGGTAAAAACTTTTCGTAATTTTTTAAGTAATTGACCAATTTATAGCAAAGTTGCGGACGATATGATTGATATGCTTCAAAACTTTCAGTCCATTTGCTTGGATATTTGAAAGTATCATAATACATTTCTGTGTAGCTTAATCTATCAGGCACCATGGGAATAGTATCTACCATAGCACCTTCGTAGCAACTGATACCTAGTGTTTCCTGTAGGTTAGCACTGAACACAATCTTAGCACGTTTCAACAAGGTATGGTATTCATTCTTAGTCAGTGATTGATCCTGGCAAACAACAAATTCATATTCTGGTAAATGATTAGCCAAATCTCTAAAAATTTCTACCTGCTTCTCTGGAGCAATACGGTGCGGGAATACAATTAGGTTGTCTTTGGCATACGGGCCTCCTCCGCCCAATAATTCATCCATATACTCCATGGGCCAACCTGTGCGAACAATTTTATCTTTGGCAAAATAGATGGTGATATCAGATTTACGATCTAACAAATTTTCACAGAACATATCAATATGGAACTGTGTGGCAAAGTAGTTATGATCAAATGCTTCATAAAAACTTTTCTCAGCATGTCTTACCCATGGCTTATCTCCTACAAGACGTCCAAGAAAATCTTGAGGATCATAACTGCCAGCATGCCATAAGCCGTGTGTAGTTACTGGGATTCCCAGTAGTTCACTCATGTATTTTAAATTTATGATTCCGGGATGCCAAGCATCTGTGAACAAAAAATGATCGCCAGGCTTGACTGCTCCGGAGCAAAACAAACGACTAATCTGTTCAACTTGATTAGCCTTGTATATATTGGTGCCACCAAAGTTAAGAAAAGCTCCTGGCGTAGTTGCTGGAGGAATATCTCCAGGTCCGGAAATAACTCTAACATCGTGTCCTGCCTTTCGTAAGATATTAGGTACATGGGACTTCCATTGCCCCGTGTACCTAGTTTCTACACTTTCTAAATCGATTAGAAAGATATTTGCCATATCAATACCGTGGCTTGAAGTTGCCGCGGAATTCGCGTTGTTTAACTGGCTCTGGACGTCCTTCACGTTCACGACGTGCTTTACGTTCTAAGTACTCTTGCTCCTGTTGGAACTTCCTATACTCTGGACTACGATACAAGTCCGCAGGGTTATAGGGCAGTAGGTTAATCCTACAGTGATCCAACCAACGATCTAGATCATTAAAGATCTTGTTGACTTCGGGCTTCAGTTGAAGAGTTTTTGTAATATAGTTTGGCAATGCCATTTTAAATTTTCCTGTTAAAATAGGAGTTAATGAAAAGACGGAGTATATTCCACAATACCATCTGATTCCCCATCTTCGGATACTACGATCTCATAAGATCGATTTGGTCCGTAAAGAGGAATTAAATGGTCCTGCAAAATATCTGTTGCTATCATTTCGCAGGACTTATGATTTTGGTCGCCTGCTCGGATAAAATCTTGTAGTGCCCATTTGACAAGGAAGAACTCTAGTTCACGATCCAAATGCGTGACAGAGATTTTAACTTCGACCTTGAACATATGGCGATGTTCGTGTTCTAAAAATTCAATGCGTGGATCAATTTTACCTGCGTCGGGGTAAAAATGAAAACCTTCAAATTCTGTGCGAATTTTGATATATGTATTTGTTGTCATAGTTCTGTGTCCTGTGTATATTGATCCCAGTAAGTATATTTGTCTTTACTCATTAGATCATGTAGTTGATGAGTCCACACACCCGGATTAGTCTTACCCCATGTGAGGTCGTCCAGTTTAAGTGTGGCGTTATAGTTAAATTGATTAATGTAAGGTAGCTTAACACTAATCATCGGAACAAATCTAGGATATTCAGAATATCCAGATTCGAGCACTCCTTCGGCGTGTTTGACATCAAAGTCTAATGTCACCCAGTAGTCTGCTTTTAAACATGGAAGAATGACATCGTCCCATGCCCGGTATTCTTGAAATGTAATACCTTGAGGATTAAAACTTTGGCTAGTACCAAAGTAGATATGTTTGATACGTTTAGACTCGTCTAACATTGCTTGTGAGTCGTTGGCAATACGTAGGATATCTTCTACAGGAGGTGTGCCTACAACAAACAATGTATACATACCATGACAAATAGTATGTTCTACTTCATAACCTGTAAAGTAAACGACTCCTTGTCGTTCTTCAGTATTCAATCCCATACAATGTAACCTCGGCTATAACCGTTTGGACGATCCTTACCATCCGCAAACGCTTGTTGCCATTCTGTATCTCTATTATACGCTTTAGTCCAGAAATTGTCAATAGCTAAATGATAATTTTCAATCATCCAAACTGCTTCTTTCATACATTGATGAAATTTTGGATTTCGAGGACTTGGACGAATTGTAGTACAGGCTTTCCAAAGTTGTTGCTGTGCTTCCTCTCTACTAATTGCTTTGCCAACGCCGTCTATAATTATTGCGTTGTTGTTTAGTTTAATGTCTAAGCCTAACGCATATTTTCCAGTTAGGTCAATGACCACATCATAACTTTCACTGGTTCCTAACAGCAGTTGATCTCCCCATAATTCTAAATTACTTGATCCTAATACATCAACACTGGCATTTGATCGTTGTGATTTTAATCTATTAAACGCCACCCAGGCAAGGAATCCACTGCCTATGATTAGTATTTTTCCATTAGATCTTTCTCTAATTTGTTGCCATGCTTGATCTATAATATTGATACCGCAGGCTACTGGCTCAATAATATAGCGAGGGTGTAGTTCAGGAACCCATGTGTATTCAGTGTTGCGTACATTATAAAAATCTGCATAAGCGGGTTCACCGCGTGTAGCAACAAAATTTCCAATGGCAATATCAGTGATATCACTACCAACTTTGGTTACTATGCCCAATCCTTCATGCCCCTGCATGTGTAATGGTAGTGGCCCAAAATTGCCCATCATCATGTCGATGTCGCTTCGGCAAACACCTGTCATAACAGCACGTACTTCAATTTCGTTATCAGAAGGTTCAGGCTTTTCCCAAATGGTTTCTTCAAATATTCCGTTTCCGGTAGTATGTAGTAGTCTTACGTTCATTCTATCTTACTGTGAATCCAGTAATCCTGTAGTAATTGGTTATTCCAAAATAAATTATTTTCTAAATTATCAATAGCATCTTTGATCATGACTTGGTATGCTTCTTCTGGACATAATCCTAATTCAATAACTTCAGCACCGCCATCTTTTAAATTAAATGTAATAGCTCTACGATCTTCTTTTAGAGTACGCCAGTCTGCGGTCAAACTCCAAGCTCGATCATTACACATGAAATTTAATTTAAAGTAGTCATCGACATCATATGTGCCATGTTCGTTAACTCTGCCATAATCTGTCTTTGTGAGATCACACAATTTCCATTTACGGTCAATCGATCTTTCTAATTCACGTGATGTCATGTATTCTGGGTCTAAAGCCATAAACAAGCTCAACAAGTGAGGCATTAAATCTCTACTAACTCCGCCATATGCCAAGTGTTTTGTGGTAAACCATGTTCCAGGATTGGGCACACGATCTTGATTTAACCAATCAATTGATATTGAATCTGAGTCAATCATCAATTCACGCATACGTTCAATATTATCTCGCCATTGGTTATTTTTAACCATCATGAATCTTGTTTTAGGAAAATAGCTGACTAACTCCAACCAATCTTTGGCATTAGCAACACCTGGTTTTTCCACAAATATAATTTTAGCACAATTGGCCGCAGACCTAGCATGAATATTATGTAGATAATTTGGAGTACAAATGTGTGCGGTATCAAAATGTTTGTGCTTAAGGCAAGCGTCTCCAATTGTGGGATAGTCAGCATTTGCTGATGGATTGATATCCACAGTAACAACTTCGTGTCCTAAATTAGTTAATACTGCTTTGTAGAGATTGCCAATCCCCATACCTACGATTAGACTTTTCACAATTCAAATCCTCTTGAAACGAAACCAGAAAAATGAATAACCATTAAGTCTGTGTTATCAATCAATGCCATTTCACGCATTTCTAAAACAATACTGGGTTCGCTTTCTACAAAAATTTTATAACCTTCTTCAATACACTTACGATATTTGTATTCAGCTGGAGTTTCATCACTATTCACAGGCTTCATAAACAAATTTTGTGGCGGAGTGGATAACTGTTTGAGCCATTCTAGTGTAACTGGCCGACGATCTTCTGTACGGGCAGTGACCACATCAAAAACACCAACTGGCGAAAACATGGGCCTAGCATATAATGTATGCTCGAAAAATTCATCATCATTTAACTGAGGAATTTTATGAAAATCGGGTAGTAATACCCCGTCCATATCAAATGCGATTCTAATATTATTCATCTCTGTACCTTATGCCATAATCTTGACTAATTTTTTTGCTACCCCACATTGGCTCTTCAGCAAAGTAAGGAAGTTTTACACCTTGAATGACTTCATCGCATATTTCTTTCGGAGTATGCCAGTCAGTAAATAATACAGCCCAACGCCATTCAGTATTGGGATAATACCGTTCCATAAAAAGTTTTGTATCTTTATATGTACTACCAGATACAATATTGTCATCTACAAATACAATACGTTCTGGATCACTGCCGGTGACCAGTTCACCTCGCTCTGCCCAATAAGCACCTAATGGTAATTTAAGCATTTGCGCTACCCACATAGCATAACTAAATCCGCTACGTGCCACAGCAATGATTTCGTTAGGATTGAAATCTGCAATTTGGGCCAGCATAATACTAAAATATGCTTCGCCCTCTGCGTCACGCATTACTCTAGGTTGTTCTGGAAAATCTGTAAATTTATTCACTGTCAACACTTTCTTCTAAAGCACGTAATTCGTCATCGTCGGGATTAGACAAGTCTAAATCATTTTCATCTTTAGCTTCTTCTTCAAATAAATTAAAGAATGTATTACGTGCCATACCATCTTGGCTACGTGTGCCTTCTAGGCTACGTAAAAATCCAATACCTTCTTCAATCATATCAAATGCTTCTTGTTTTGATGTTGTTTCAAACAGCTCTTTGATAAAACGGCTAAAGTATAAAATCCTACGTGGAACCCAGTCACTGTATTCTTTTTCTTTCTTACCTTCAATTCCCCATAACTTCCAATTTGGCTGATATCTTGTACATTCGATATCTACTAAATGATTAGCACGTTGTACACTGGAAATGTGACTGTTAACATTATGTGCCATCATAAGAGCATAGCTAAAACTATCCCATGATGTTTTGCCTTCTTTGCCAATCTTGTTTAACATGCCTGGCTGATACCAGCAGATATCACCCATTGTCAAGCGGCTTCCAATTTCACTTTCCCAGGGGAAAGGAGTCTTGCTTGTTGCGAGTGCCTTGTTGTCTGTGGCTTTTTCCATAATAGTACTCCACCGTTTTGGCGAGAACTGTGGGTTTGTGTAGACAAGTCCGTGTGCTGTTGCGATAAACGGTGAGGCGCAATCAAAAGAGATGGTGAAGTTTTCATTGATATGTTTCCTAATTTGTCGTTGAATCAAAGTTAAGTAGCAGGCCCAATCTAATTGTGCTGTACCCAAAAAGTGCATCCAGTCTTTACCCACTAGCATGCCGTCGTCTCTCATTGTCATTAGACGTTTAAGAGTAACATCCATCATGCTCATATTAGCACCGCCCATGGCCCAGCCTTCAGCGGCTTTGTCGCCCCATATCTTAGGATCGCTAAATTCTTTAACACCATTATACCATTGTTCAGCACGATCCCAGTCGCCACCTTGTAGCACGTTTAGGAACTTGGTCTGACCTAAGCGGTTGTCTAGGAAATATTTGTTATTGTATTTTGTTTTATCCAAACAATCTTCAAATGTTTTTAGTCCAGTCTTGGCTGTATGATTATGATCACACGCCCACGTAGGAACGTCCAACATCATACTCCAATCAGCAGTTACTTCTAGCCATTCTAAAATACTTTGACGTACCTTGGTAGCTGAAGGACCTTCAAAATTTAACCAATCAAATTTAAGTACGCCCTTACCAATTTGGAATCCGCCTGAATCGCCAAGTATTAGAGTTTTATTTCTATCACGTTGTTGAATCATACTTTCTTTTGTCATAGTCTTATTTAGGTCTAGAGTTGCGTGACCTGCTGAATAAAGACCATATTTGTAAGTAAAGTACCCATCTTCTTCATTTAAGAAATTCATTCCTTCAATGCCTCGATCAAACCCAGTGGGTATACGATCCTTAGGAATAAATTCTTCTAATCTCTGTTTAGCAATATATGTGCCATAAAAACTACTAATGGCTGGCAAATATACAGCATAATCCATTTGTAATGGTGTCAAATTAACTGGTGGTTTTTTCATCTGTACTCAATATAGTTGTTATCTTTAATTGTTCTTGTGCTTTCAAAACATTGTCATACGCTATTTTAACAGCAGGATTGGTTTTAATCAACTCCTGCATCTTCCATTCTTCATCACGTTTTTCTTTAGCCCAATCTAGTAGACTTGTTGCTTCACTATCTAATTGAACTGTAGCATAAGATGTTTGTAAGGTCATCCAATTATTGCCATCCCATACTTCCACATTTTGTGTAGAAGTATTGAATCGCATGTTACCGATACCTTGTGCGCCAGAGTAATTGTTAATATAATTACTGCCCGGCATTCCGCCGGTAACACTAATATATCTCCCGCCCTGATTTATACCCTTTATCATACCTTGGCTGGAACAATGTATTCATAAGTAGCAATGCCGCTGTCTAATTCAAGACGTAGAGCACCACCATCACTAAAACTCATTTTTGTATTGTTAGCATCGGCAATTTTCAAAATGCTCAGTACAGGCACAACTGGATATGTCCAGGACTTGCTAATTTTACCTGTAACGCCTGTGGCAAACACAAACTCACCAGCGTGACTTGCTACATCACCGAATGAGAAAATCAATTTATCGCCATCTGTTTTAGCCAAGAAGTGTGTATGTTCTGTATTAGCACCTGACTGGAATTGGAAACGTTGTGTTGAATTAACACTTGGGCTAACTGTGACATTCCAATTGACACCTTTGAATTTAACTGTTTTCAATTTTTCGTCAATGACTTCCTTGTTCATGAAACGATAATCATTTTTGAAATCGCCATCTTTGTTTTCAAAGTGAAGTCCAACCGGAATTGTTTCATTGTTACGGGTAGCAGTTACCAAATCAATCTTGGCATCTTCTTGATATTCTTTACCTTCTAACAAGTAGCGTAATTTTTCAAGTTGTGGCATACCAAAACTACCAATTAATTGTGGATAAGGATTGGCAGTTTTTGCGTACATAACAACAGTACGGTCTTCAGCCATGCTGTCGATTAATGTTTCTTCATCAGTGCCTGTGATCTTAACAATGTTAAGAAATCCCAGTTTATTTGTGTGCGACACGATATCTTTAAGTAAGTCTTGCATAATATTTTCCTTTATATAAGTTTATTTAGGTCAAGCGAAAAAGTCAATGATTAAATTAATCAAACGAAAACAAGTTGCCAAACGTATTAGTCTCAGTAGTACTGCTCAAGTCCCATTCTAATACGCCAATAAGGTTTTCAATCTTATTGTTAATAATGGTAGCTTCCATTTCTTCATGATCAAACGGAAGTTCTTGAAACCATTTAGGCAACCGTAGTTCGTCCACAGGATATGCTACTGATGTATATCCCAAGGGGTTACCCTTTAGTTTACAAACGATAACTTTCATACCATCAACAATTTGCTGACTGTATTTGTCACCATTCATTCTTTTGAGCGTATTCCAATTAATACTTGCTCTAACATGACCAGGCATATTAGCCTTGCCAAATTTCTTCTCTTTTTCTTGATATTCTGTAATGTTGTTGGCACGTTTTGGACTTCCTTTCTCCCAACCTGGTCGGGCTTTAAATTCTGTACGGAATTCACTGATCATCTCTAGAATTTCTTTTTCTTCACTACCATTGAGTACTTTGGTAAGAACTTCTTCCAAAAACTTCTGCATAAATTCAGGAGTGTCACTGCGTTTCAAATCCAAGCCCATGGCCTTGATCTTACCTGGCTTGCCATCTACGTCACTGCGTTTGCCTTCCTTGTCATAATACAGTACGGCATAACGCTTCTTGGTAATAAACAGGCCTTTGATAGCAACAATTTCACGACCAGCACGGATAACATCGCCACGGCTGCGAGGACAGTGATGTGCTTCTAGCATGAAATCTGGGAATGTTGAATTTACTTCTTCAGCAATGGTATCATATAGTTGAACCACTGTGTCCTTGTTCCAAGGAATTTCACCTTTGGCAATTTCGTTCTTTAAAGATGAATAAGCACTAAAGTAGGCAGAGTCAGTATCACCATAGATAATGCTTTTACCAATATGGTTGTACTCTCCAGTGATAACTTCATTTATCTTTGCGGCCATATGGCGGGCGATACCACGTCCGGAAAGAGTTGTGGATTGTCCAATACGATTATCAAAGAACCTACAACCAGCGTTAAGAATAGCACCATATAGGCTATTGAGGTTAATTTTTTTAACCAGTTGTCTTTTGTCCCAGTATTCTTCTTCAATTTTATTCTCCGCTTTAATTGCTTCTTTGAGCTTGGCCTGCATTTCTTTACGTTCACTATACCAACGTTTTAGTAAACCAGGAATGATACCTTCTTTTTCATAGGTAAAGATAGTACCATTGGCACTTAGCATCCATGGATTATTACTTTCAAAGATAAGTTCATAAATTTGAGCACCACTCATAATAGTGGTTTCGCCATTCTCCCAATCAATGATAATATCATGACTTCGATCTCGGTTCATAACAAATTCATATTCATTACTGCCAAACTTACCTTCCCATGCGCCAGCGAAACTTTCTTTCTTGGCCATTTTGTTTTCAATTTCTTCTTTAGTATAATCTTGGCGTAACTGACCCACAATCGTTTCTGGACCCATGTTCAGCGCACGAATCACAGACGGGTACAAACTGTTAATATCCATTGATCCAATGTAGTCATGGATGCCTTTTTTTGGATAAGCAACATACGCACCTGCCGCCTGATTACTTACGGTATCATCTCGTTTGGGGCGACTTGGTACCATCATACCTCTGTGATGTGCTTCATTTACAATAGCCTGTTCTGTAACAGCCACAGCACCCATTGTAGTTTGTAGTAACACAGTATTTTCGTGAGCAACAGTATTAGCAAGGTCAATGAATTTTAACTTTTTATCCAACTTATCAAGCAAGGCACAGTCTTGTCTATTATATTCAATAAATTTACGGAAATCATTATTGTATAACTGGTCCAACGTACCTTCGTAAACAGTCTTGCTTTCGCCTATTTCCATCTCTCCAATTGCATCCAGTCGATATGTGTGGCGTTCTTCATAGGTATATTTTCTGTACAACTCGAGACTATCAAGGTGAACACGACCAACAAGGTCATAGGTAACAGCAGTTTTTCCATATTTTTCAAATTCACGTTTCTTTGGCATGGCTCCCCAAAGACAAAATCTACGGGTATCTTCTTTACTTAGAACTTTTGTAACACGATTAACAGTATAGGGAATATCAAACCCTTCACTGTTCCATCCACTTAGCACATCAGCATCTTCAATTAGATTTAAGAATGTATCCAACATTTCGTATTCTGTTTCAAACAGTATAGTGTTGGGAAATTCTTTAACTTGATCTTGTGCTTGTTCCATGGTTAAAGTCTTTGGAGGAACAGCAAGGCATACTAGAGTATCCATCCATTGTAGGTGGACAGCAATCGCAGTAATTGGCATAAACGCATCGTCTGGACTTGCGTAGCCACGTTCTGGATCAAAGTCCACCTCAATATCAAAAAATGCTACATTTAATTTTGGAGCATCTTTGCCAAGATAGTTTTCTTCTAAACAACGGAATACAGGATTGATATCGCTCTCATATAGTTTATGAGAAGAATGGATTTTTTGTTCTTTAATGAATTCTTTCCAGCTACGAGCAGTTACTTTGGATAAGTTTTCTCCAAAGATGCTTTTGAATTTTCCTCGTTGGTCTGGATAATAAAATAGATAGCGGGCATTGTACTCTTGATAGAGTCTACCCTGTTTTGGATCACGCTCAATGACTTTGACAATGTCTTTTTCGCGATCCCAAATGGCATCAACATAACTCATATTATTTTTCTCCTTGAGATTTACGGCTCTCAAATACCATGATGCGATTTATGGCTCGCTGTACCTTTCTCACAAATATTTAGCTAACATTCTAATTAAGCCAACAGAATCTATGCTTACTAGCAAGATGTAGTTAGCCAGCATGCCAAATGATTGCCTAGTATAAGCAGACCAAGCATACATGGCACAGCCACTAATCCAAATAGGATAAAGAATAATGAGAGGTGGATTGGGAACAGTAAAGGCCATTGTGATACTACAGCCAATACTAATCGCCCAAGCAACAAGCTCAACAAAAAAACGAAAAGGGTTACTTCGATAATCATCGCGTATCCATTCTAAGGTGGGTCTAAATAATTCATTCATAAACAAGTATAACAGCTATAGCAATTTGACACAACTGTTTTGAATAAATACTTTACTATGAAAATTAGAGAATTAATTGTTGAAGGCGGGTGGACCACCGGAGATAATCCTGGCATCAAAGCCAAAGTGGTAAAACAGGGAATTGTTGCAGTAGATAATTTCCTTAAAGATTTCAATCCTTGGTTAAAACAACAGGGGCTTGGACCTATGAAAGTTGGTCATCCCACAGGATCCGCCGCTTATCATGAACTCGATGATCCAGAAAACACCATATATGGTGACATGGATCTACAGGTTATTATTCCAGATTTACCAGAATATGATGATATGACCAGTGGGCAAGTTCAGGGTCGCTGGGGCACATTAATCAATAAATTTATTCAAGATTCAAATTTATCCTATATTGATAAAGCTGAAAGTCGAGGAGCACAGCCCATGTTCATATTGGGTGATGGTAGTAAGGTACAAGTAGATATTATGCCGCATCCAGAAAAGACTGCCGAATGGGGCCGTTATCGTGCCACAGGAGAACATGGATTAAAAGGTTTACTAAACGGTAATATCTTTGCCACAATGAGCGAATTGATTCCAGTTAACCTGCAGCACAAGGGCATCCAATACAAAACTGTAAATGGAAAAAAAGTTAATTATGGCAAGACGCTTAAGAATTACAACCTACACACAGTAGGGCAAGATATCAAACGCTGGGTATTAGACATATTCCTACATGAGGCAGAAGAACTTGGAATAGAAAATCCCAAGATTGATCCACTACTAAAGGCCAATCCTGGTGTTGACACAATGAATGTTAATGTAGAACGTTTGGTTAATGGTGTTAAGGGGTTTGCTCGTAGCTGTGAATTAAATGGAATGTTTGGTAAGGGTGATTTGGAACGATTCAGTTCTGCCGATGACTTTATTAATCAATTTGCCAATCACTATGTAGAAAAATCGCAACATGCTATCACTGCGCCCAAACGTGACAAGGCTAGTACAGATGCCAGTCAAGCCCGCGCTGTCAAAGATAGAGACGCATTGACCAAAGGTCTGGAATATGTTAAAAAATTATTCTCAGGCGAAGTGTCCGGACAACGATACCGAGACTACAAAAGTCAATAAAAAACCCGCCTAAGCGGGTTGATTACTGAGCAAGCTCAAATTACAGTGTAATGCCTAGGCTTTGTGCCTTGTATGCCAAAGCAACCATCTTGCGGGTTGGACGATCCAAGTGATACTCAGTTACATTAACACCGTTGCCAGCTTTACGGCTACGAGCATAGATAGCGTGTCCAGCTTGACGAAGACGACTTGCTTCTGCGCTGATGTTCTTGATACCAAAACGCTTTTCAGCTTGTGATGCTGTAAACTTTTCGCCGCTCTTTAATGCGGTCAATAGCTTGTATGTTTTTGTTTCTTGACTAATTGTTTTCATCTTTATTTCCTTTTGTTGTATGCTGATATACATCAGTTATTAGTTATATTACAGATCTGTGTAAGATAGATCAAGTAAATTGGTTAATTAATATCAAGTACTTTTATCAAACGTCTTGTCGACGATTTGCGTGTCCGGCAATATCAACGATAGTTTCCAAATCATCAAATTCACGGAATACTTGATCCCATTGATCTTTTTGGGCAATTTTAATGGCCCGCTTAATAACACTGGGTTTGACTTCCAATTCTTCGGCTACTGCTTTAATTGTATCATTCAACCCCTCAGTAAGGTCTTGAATTTCCTGCATCACAGTCATACCTTCTGCTACAATCTGTTTAATCTTTGCCTGTTCTGGGGCGCCGAACGCTTTACTCATAAAAAAATCTCCTTATTCACTTACTATACGCTAGTGAAGTCAGGAGATCAAGTGTTTTGGAATTTTTAGATATTAATTTAAATAACCCAAGGAAACGCAGGATTTACCACGGGTGGGTTGACTATTGCGGAAATTTTGGCATCTATTGTTTTCTTAAAAGATATTATTGCTTCTTCACCTAATGATGCGGTGATCCAGTTTATAATTTGCTCTTCACTCAAATCTTTATATAATATGAATGAATCAGGATCCGGACTATCCAGTATAACTTCCCCAAATACATCGGCATAGTTAGTGCCGTCAGTACCACCAAATCTCCAATGTATTGATTGAATCACATTTTCCAAACCATTGGCATTGGGAATACAATCTAATTTTGAAATAATCCAATTATAGTTATTTGACATATTTTTATTTTGTATTCTTAGGCTTTTTATGATTCTTCTTCATATTGATAGCAATAGCAGCCTGCTGTGCTGGATTGGCTGCTTCTCTCAATGCTTGTAACACGCCGTATAATTGCTCAACACTTTCACAATGCCACTTGCGTAGACTTTTGTTTATGCGACTGTTTGGATCTCTCTTGGTGGAGGCTCCTGTACGATGTTTTTTCATACCTTTCATACGAGCACAAAAACTTGCTCGACGTTTACTGGCTTTGCTACCTTTTTTCAACTTGCTGGGCTTAGTGGTCACAGCAGTTTGTAATTTTGATCCAGGATGCTCTCTACGATAACTGGCCACACCTTTTTTGTTTAAACCACCATTTTTATTTTTACCTGATGATTTTTGCCAAGCGGCTGTTTCAATTATGAATTCTGATGCTCTCATTTTTTCTTGGCTCTCCCTGCTTTCATATTGGCCAACCAATGTGCCATACGTTGTTTTTCACCTGTGCTGTGTTTGGCAGTTTTGCGTAGGCTACTAACACTGGCTTTTGTATTTACACCACTGCGTTTGGCTAATCCTTTACGTCCTGGATGCTTACCATCAGCAAAGTTTTCTTCTACGTTAAGATCTTTCTTAATCCAATTGTCTGGAACAAGATTATGTTTCTTTACAAAATCATTATGAAGTTTATCGCCTGTGAGATTAAATTCTCTACAGATTTTTTGCATCATTTGATCAATGACGTCGTAGTTGAATTTTGTACCAGATTTTTTAGCAGCCAATAATCTTTTTTCTAATGCATCTACGGCACCAGGTTTTTCCTTACCTGACACATGTTCCGGCTTCATAGCCTCAACTAGTTCACGGATTTTCATTTTTTGTTAATCCACTTGTCTAAACTTGGACCGATTTTTCTAATCCAAACATCTGGTGTAGTGCCAACTTTTTCTACAAATAATAAATGTAGGTCATGAGGAGTCATATTGTATTTTTTAGCTATACTGGTCATCATATGGTCCACTGCTTCATATCCAATAGGATCTTTTAAATCCTTTTGAAGATGTTTGATTGCTTGATCAGCTGATTTTTTTGATACTTTTTGAGATAACTCATCCCAATTGTCATCACTCTCATTGATCAACTCTACAATTTTCATTTTTTCTTCTTGCTAGGATTTTTAGCACCGTAACTGGCGGCAATGGCCATTTGACGACGTTTTTCCTTTGTCTTACCACGGAACTGTGGAGCATTGGATTTTTCAAAATCTTTGATATAAACATCTACAGGAGCATTCTTGGGAATCTTTTCAGCTAGTTTGGCCTGTAGCTCAGCCATATAACTGTCTTCTTGTTTCAATGCTTGTGCCTTGACCATTTTACGAATAAGTGCTTTATCTTCTTTTTCATCAGGATGATCACTTTCGCCAATGTGTGGATCAATACCTCTTGAACCAATGCCACCTTTCTTACGTTTGTTAGCCAGCTCTTCTAAAGCATGACGTATTTGTTCAATGTTCATTGCCAATTCTTCAAAGTGACGAGTGATACTTTCCCAGCCTAACGCACTTCCTGATTCTGCTCTTTGTGCTAGATCTTTTAATTGACCAGCGGCCCTCATCATTCGATCTTTTAGTTTAGCAGGATTAACACCTTGATGTCCGTATATCATTGGATTCATTGGTTCGGACGGATCCATATCAATTGGAGCTTCTGATATAGGGCTTAACATTCCGCCTGCTCCTTCCTCTTCGTCCATGTCATGTTCGTCATCTACAGCATTGAATACAGCATCTAAATAATCTGCGGCTTTGGTAACTTTGCTTTGTTGCCAAGGTTCTAATGTATCGCCTTGTGCTTGCATTTGTTTGACAGCATGGCGGAGCTTAGTAGCATGTTTGACCAAACTCTTTAGTTGAGCAGTGCTCATGCTATTTGCTTCGTCATTGTACCAATCTGGATTTTCACCTATTTCTTTATCAATGCCTTTGCCTGGTTCAATTGGCTGTACCTTGGCAGTTTCATAACCGCCCATACCCCAACCTTCTGACAAACTTTCATTAGGCACACAGTTACGAACTTGTCCACCGTTCTTACCTTTCTTAGTACCTGCCGCATGATGTCCAGGCCAGCATTTGGTAAATCCATTACTGTCTTTAGCACCTTTCTTGATCTCATTCAAGTTGCCGTGTGTTTGGCACATACCACAATCAGGACATACTGCTTCCATTGTCATCATACTTTCCGTGTGCTTTTTCTTGCCTGCACAGTGAGCCTTTTGTGAGAAACCTTTTGGATGTGAGCAGTTGATACTAGATTTATATTTTTGACTCCACTCTTCCGCCACACCTTGCTCGTCACTCTTGTTAATCAAATCAATATTACCAAACTGACGAAGATGTTTTATCGTGTTACCAAGATGATGGCGATAATCTGGATCATCTTTACTGACGCCATTTTGTGCTAATAATTTTTCAGCATGACGATGTAGTGGCATTTCTTTCTTCAATAGTTCTGGAGCGCCTTCCGCCACACCTTGCTCTTTAATGTTTAGTTGCTTTTTAGTGTATGCCACTGAGTTATCCAATGCGGCTAAACCTTTTTCTTCAGAGTTCTTGCTCAACCCAGTATCATAAAGTTCATCACCGTTATAGATACGAACCTGCCAACCCATTCCAGTATTGACCAAATCGTGTCTAAAGTTTCCTACCTTGACTGACTTGACTACATTCTTTCCCGAGCCTTCCGCCACACCTTGCTTAGATTTAACGTGCCCATAACCAGTTTTATAATCTTCCGCATCTTGCTTGTCTTTGTGGATATTGTTATATGGCTTTTTTCTATGAGCATCTAATCTACCTTTTTCGTAGGGCGTTGGAATGCTACCAGAATGTTTTGTTTTGAGTGGTGCTGGATGGTCATTGAATTTTGGTGATGCTGAATCTTTATTCAATAAGTCAGATATACTGCCTTCCGCCACACCTTGCTCAGGAGCATCCATCCAACTTTTTGTTAATTTAATTTGTGACAACGGTATGCGTTTCTTATCAGCAAGTTTCATTGCGTGACTTCTTGCCTCGTCCTCAGATGAGAAAATCTCTGGCTTATACTTGGTGTCATTGAGGATTTTACCGTTGACCCGAATATACCAATTGCCTCCGGAGCCTTCCGCCACACCTTGTTCGGCAAATGGTTTACGATGTTTTACATCACCCTGCTTCTCAGCCTTCTTCTTATCCTTGTGTGCGCCAGCACCGCCCATCTTGGCATTCTTGGCCACAAAGTTTCTTGGCTTAGTAGCAGGAACTTTTTCTTTATTGCCTTCCTGAGCTAACAAGTTTCCGCCACGTTTACGAACACCACCCATACCACCTGGCACAGTGGCAATAGATCCACTGCCAGTGGCACCAGCAGTTTCGCTTTCTAGAATATAACGGGTTTCTGTACCCTTGGAGATTTTTTTAAATTCGTTAGTCATTGTTTTTCTCTTTTCCCATCCAATTAGCCACGGGGCTAGTTTTGTTTGTGTCTTTCAACTCTGTACTACCGCGTGGGGTCAATCTTACTTTTCTAGCACCAAATAATTTACTGGTGCTGTCTATAATTAAATCATCTGCTTCAGTATAGCCAATTGTAACTAATTTTTGTCCTGTAGTGCCATCTTGCGGCATTGGGTAATCTGGCATACCTGCCAAAGCCACACCCCAACGATATGCTTCATAACCACTACTGTTATCCAAATCAGGAAAATAGTGAGCATTAGGAATACTAGTCACTTGATCCTTGGCCATGTTTTGTGACCCTAATGATTCACGGATAAATTCTTTTGCTCTCATATTATTTTCCTACTGGTTTCTCATGTGTTAGATACGGTCTACTAAACCAAAGTTGAAACCATTCTGGAGTTCCTGGTTTAATATTATTCTGCTTCATCAGTTGAGCCTTTTCAGTACCTGTAACACTGACATTGCTTCCTTTATTTACCGCATTTTGATGAGCACGGTATTCTTGAAGCCTTGCCTCTCCACCTAAACCGCCCAAATACTGTAAACGCTTTAGCTCGTGAGCATAGTCGTCTGGAGGTAGTACACAATCTTCACTACTGTCTATGGGTTGGCTATTTTCTGAAGTAATCCTAAATTGCTTCATTTTAAGGTATTTTCCATCAGTTTTAACACAGCTTCGGCCATTTTTAATTCTAGATCTTCACCAATAGGCACTAGTTTGTTTTCACCAATATTAAACTGTGTTCTCACAGAATCAGTGTATCTACCTTGTCCACCAAATCCTGGTTTGTGTGAGGTATAACTACCGCCGTCATAACTTTCTTCAGCACCACCCACTAGATCACCTGCCCGTGCTGGACGCTTCATCTTGCCCTTTAGCTGTCCTGCTGGGCCTAGTTTGTTTTTGGGTGTGCTAGAAAAATTACCGGCAGGCATCATCTTTTCTGCCACACTTCGCTCTTTAATTTTTAAATTTTTTAAGTGATCCATACTATTGCCAAACATATTGCTAATAGCGGCTCTTGTTCTTTCTTGATCTTGCTTTTTTTGTTCTCGTCTATCTGCGGTGGCTTGTTTTTTTGTACCCGTTTTAATAGTTTTCATCATGTTATCAAACGGTTTATCTCCTGTAGTCTCCGCCACACCTTGCTTTTCTTTCTTTACTTGTGGGCGCAACAACGAATTAAACAACCTCTGTTCAGCAACAGGTTGTTGTTTTTGTGGCTCTTTGATTCCCATACCGTTCCTTGTTACATCCATTAGGTGTCGTATCCATTCTGGTGGTAGTTGTTTGGCACCAAACTGACCACCGTTAAACGCATCATTCCATAATTGAAATGCTTGATCAGGATTACCTGTTTTTAAAATATCACGTAATTTGGTAAAACTCATTCCAGTTCCACGCGGGGTAACTTCTAAATGAACTTTGACATTCTCATAGCCTGGAAATTTATTAACTGCTTTCATCAATGCGCCTGCTATTGGCATCTTGGCCTGATCTTCCCCAACCATAATAATAATGTTATCATAGCGTGGCAGTTTACCTGGCAATGGATTGATTAACTCATGTTTGATTTTCTGCATGAGTGTTCCACCTTCCATTGTTACAGCACTGATATTGTTGGCATATTGTGGATACAGCATTTGCCAAGTTTTAATTTTATCAGCGACTGGAATTGGATCATCTTTTCCTACAGCATTGCCCATAAACAAATACGGGTCGCCATTCAATTCCTTGGCCTTCTTAATTGTGTAATCAAATAATTGTTGATGGCCTTTATGTCCAACAAAACTGCCAATGGCCACTACTGCTGTTTTGTTTTCACTGCGTGGGCGTTCTGTACGGGCATTTTTCTTAGCGGCATTCTTAGCGGTGATAATATCTTTTTGGCGTTGACTTGTGACCTTGATTGGTCCCAATCGACTATTGATAACAATACCCTCGTAGTCTTGCCCCAACATGTCTTTGCCAATAATGTTAGGATCTTCATCAATGGCTTTTTCTAATGCTATTTGTATAGGCTTTAACTTTTCCTCAACTTCTCTACGCAGTTGTAAACTGGCTTTGTCTCGTTTACCTGCGGCTCCGCTGACAATTTGTTTTAATTCTTCAATGTTGTCTAACGGGTTGATAATTTCTGTAACATCCAAGCCTTGTTTTTGTACCAGCCTGTTGCTCATGAATGCCACACTACCATTCTGTCCTAAGTTTGATAATTCTTGAATAACTCTGTCACTGTCAGGTATGTCCTCACCTGTACTACCTTCTACAATGCGAAAAGGTACCAGCACAAGATTAACACCTTTTGGCAGTTGATCATATTCAATACCTACAAATTTTAATTTGCCTTCTTCAGTTTGTGTGGCAAATGGTAAAAATAATACCTCGCAGGTGACCTGTCTATCTTTTAGAAAATCTGGACCTAAAGTACTATCAACTACTTTAATAGCGTTCATCATTTCATCAAACAACTTGTCAAAAGATTGAGCGCGACCCAATATTTCTGGATCAGTTGTGCCTTTTTCTTGATGATACTTTAGAAAACCTGGCTCGTAACGTGGCTCAGTACGGCTAGTGCCCATGAATGGTTTACCATCTGCGTTTTTACCAAAGCGTCCACCAAATCCATCTATTTTGACATTTAATGGAATATTTTGTAATTTAAAATTACCATTGCCATCATGTAACTCATCGATTAGATCTAAAAAGTCCGCAGGTTTTAGATCACGAAGGTGAGGCATACCTTTGCGTAGTTGTGCTTTAACTGCCGGGGCATCACCTTCAGCTTCTCGAACAGCCATTTTTTTCATCGCGGCACGTGGTTGTGATACACCTGGATTGGCTTTCTTAAATGCTTCGACATCATTATAATCTTGCTCATAGGCCTTGGCCATTTCAATGGCCTTGGGGCGCATGGATCGCATGCCTAATTTTTCTAGCATTACATCTATGGCTATAAATTTAGTTTCAGCATCACGTTTAGGATCGTCTCGGGTAATCATTTGACTACCTTGTTCAAAACAAATATCTAAGAAATCTTCAACTATTCCTGCCTTTTTAGAATTTTCAACATATCTGTTAATTAAGTCTAATGTGCCTAAAAAACTTTGTTGTAGTTTAGAATCTTCAGGAGTAGGAACACGGCCAAAAAACATTTCAAATTGTTTGCTTAATCTTTGTTCATATTGTCTATCAGCAGGCGCTACTGGCTCCAATACTGGTAAATTATCTTTCACCATGGGCTTATTGGTATTTGGATCAATATAGGGTTTATATTTTTGACTAACACCACCACCTTGTTTGCTTGCCACAGCAAAAGAGATTAAGTTAACTTCTTCTGGTTCATCAGAAATTTGTATGGCACGTGCTTTACCACGTCCTGCCAGTTTGGCAATATATGCTCTACGTGACGATATACCACTTAAAGATCTATAAAGATATTTGTGGAACACTCCCTTGATACCGGCATCAATATCATTCCATTCACTATTATGACTGAATCTAAACCACTCATCTGGTGTGTTTGTTTCTGGATTATATCGGCCAAACTCAAAATCAACCTGTATTTTCATTGGCGGATCTTGGAATTGAAACAGGGCATTGAATTGTTCATTGCCTGCGCTAAATCCCAATAACGTTGTGTCACCAATTTGTTTATTTGTATAAACAGTTAAAAATTCTTTTATTTGTTCTTCTTGTTCTTTATTGCACTGCGTATCGATATCACCTACCTTGGGCTTCTTGGCAGTAAATTGTTGATCGTTGATGCCTTTGGTATTGAAGAAATGTAAACTACTGCCGCCTAAAAATTGTTTGCTGGTCAAAAGGTCTTGACTCCAAATAGGAGTTTTATATTTGGCCTTAAATGAATTGTTGATGTCTTTTAATAGTTTATCTAATATTGGAACTATAAAACTACGGTTGTGAACCTGTAGATCTATTTCATCAGCACGATGTGGTTCGTTGGCGTTTTGAGGATTAGGTAATTCTAAATTGCCACCTTCAACAACTATACGTTTAAAAATATCTCTTAGAAACATATTAAATTCCTATCTTATATTTGCCTTTGATAATATCTTCACGATAATGATCAAATAGTTTTTCGCAAACATCTTTGCGTAGTTCTTTGGGGAAAGTTTCTTTAATGTTGCCTAGCATTTTATGTTTTCTAAAAAACTCTTTACACCCTTTAATAACCATGGGCATAAAATCTTTGACAATTTCTTCTTTATCTAGTTTATTAGATTTTTGTGCTCGGTGAATTTTTACAGCAATAGGATGAAAGAAATCCTTGTGTAGTCGATCATGATCGACAATGAACCAGAATAAATCATCACCTATTTTAGAATCTTCACGATCCTTGGACATTTCTTTGTTGATATCGACGGGCTTGCCGAAAAATTCCATTAGTTTCATAGTAGTCTACTTTAAAATTGTTGGCCGTAGCTCAACATATAAACTATTTATTCAACTTTTACCAAATAGAAATTTAGTGATTATAGAGTATGGACTCGACAGTACCATTATTGATGGCTACGACTCCGCGGACCCATACAAAGTTACCGGTGAAATTGTAGCAATTTACTGTGCTAGAACTTGAAATATTATCGTAATATGTGCTGGTACTAACAACAAAAGTAGTACCATTAACTGTAAACCAATCACTATCAGCAGGAACAGTGGCCAAACTGGCCTGCATGGTCACTGTGCCAACAAAGTTGTCTGTGGTTGTATACATCACAGTATGTAATCCATCACTAGCGCCATAGTAGCCATCCCCTTCCACTTGATAACTAATATAGTTCATAGTATTAGTGGCTGAATTTGGATATACAACCTGTACACTTGAAGTGCTATTGTATATAGGAAATGTTAAACTTTGACTTAGGGCTGACATATAGGTTCCTGATTTAGACAAGTATTTATGCTAAATCAGGACACTTTTAGATAGTTTCAGCGCTATCTACAACAGGCTTATCTGGAATAGGTAATGGATCAATAAAGTTTAATATTATTTTGTCATCGACAATATCAATTTCAACAATACCACCATTGGTTAACCGGCCAAACAATATTTCTTTACTTAATGGGCGTTTAATCATATCGTCGATAGTACGCTGTAACGGACGAGCACCCATTTTGCTATCAAATCCCTTGTTCACTAGATAGTCTAATGCTAGCTCCGTAGGTTTGACAAATATGTTTTTATCACCAACCAATTGGTTAAGCTCGTCAATAAACTTCTTAACAATCATAATCATAGTAGCGTGATCCAACTTGCCAAAGCGGATGATACCATCTAGGCGATTGCGGAACTCTGGAGCAAAGAATTTGTTGACAGCATCTTTAGGATCACCATCACGTTCTAAACTACCAAATCCTACTGAATTCTTTTCAGCATCACTAGCACCCAGGTTACTGGTCATAATAATAATAGCATTGCGACCGTCGGCCTTCTTACCATTACTGCCTGTGATAAACCCATTGTCCATTAACTGTAGTAACACAGTAAGCACACTGGGGTGAGCTTTTTCTACTTCATCTAACAACAACACACAATTAGGATTTTCCTGTAGCTGTGTGATAAGTTGGCCAGCATTATCTTCAAAACCAACATATCCTGGAGGAGCCCCAATAAATTTAGATACACTATGTTGTTCCTGATATTCACTCATATCAAAACGAACAAGTTTGACTCCTAGGTTGCTGGCAAGTTGTTTAGCGGCTTCGGTCTTACCTACACCAGTTGGTCCAACAAATAGGAACGTGCCTACAGGTTTGTTTAATGATTTGAGACCTGCCTGAGCAATAAAGACTTTATCCAATAGACTTTCAATGGCCTTTTCTTGTCCGTAAACTTTGGCCTTCATGTTCTTTTCTAAATTGGCCATGTTGGCAGTTTCTTTATTAGTAATTTGCTCCAGTGGCAAATTAGAAATTTTGCTGATTTCAAATAATATCTCAGCATGATCAACAACACCATTTTCTTCATCACGTATCTTGAATCTAGCACAGGCACAGTCAATCAGATCAATAGCCTTATCAGGTAATTTTTTATCACTGATATATTTGACAGAATACTTGACGGAATCAATTACAGCCTGGTTGGTAATTTTAACACCGTGATGTTTTTCGTAATACTTTCTAAGACCTTTGATAATTTTAATGGCAGTGTCTTCATCTGGTTCATCGATAGTAACACGTTGGAATCGACGCATTAAAGCCCGGTCCTTTTCAAAATACTTTCTATATTCATCCCAGGTAGTACTAGCAATAACCTTAATGCCGCCTTTGCCCAATGCTGATTTAAGCATATTGGCCATATCATTACTGCCGCTACTACTTGCTCCAGCACCACTCATCATGTGTGCTTCGTCAATGAACAAAATACAGTTGCCTTTCTTTTCAAGAGCATTGATGACAGTTTTTAGTCTTTCTTCAAAATCGCCACGGTACTTACTACCAGCCAGCATGGCACTGATATCTAAACTATAGACCACATGATTTTGAATAAATTTAGGAACCTTGCCTTCATGTATTTTACGGGCTAGTCCTTCAGCGATAGCAGTTTTACCTACGCCTGGATCTCCAATCAAGATAGCATTGGCCTTGGTTCGTCGGGCTAACACTAATTGGATTTCTTCAATCTCTTTTTCTCGACCAATCACTGGATCAATCTTTTTGGCCTTAGCACGGGCACTTAAATTTAAGCAGAATTGTATAATCATTCTTTCCAATCGATCCGCATGTTCTGCGTTGGCTTCTTCTTCCTCGATGATTGATTCTTTGTTTAAGAAAGTAATAAATTTATCTTTATCTATTTTTGCTTTTTGAATAAAAAAGTTTGCGAAACTTTTCTTTTCATCTAGCATACTGATAAAGCAATCAACTGGTTCAATAATTTGACGCTTGTTCATCATTACATTTTTAAAAGAACGATGTAGCATCCTATCAACAGTATTTGTTTTTCTAGGCTTAATTGCTTGCTCGTTGACTAGCTCTGTTAACTCATTGTCAACGTAGTTTGTAATATCTTGTTTTAATGTATCCACATCGGCACCAAATGCCTTTAGAATATTAACAAATGATTCATTTTGGACCATACTATGTAATATATGTTCTATGGTAATATATTCATGATGTCTTTCAGAGGCTTCAGATACTGCCTTCTCAAAAATCTTTTCTAGGTCCTTGCTGGGTTCTAACATTATTAATATTTCCTTTTTACTCTTATAGTTCTTGGTTTTTTGGGTTTTGATTTTTTAACAGCCAATGACCATTTTAATGTACTAACTCTATCTTGAAACACAATGCCTTCTAAATGATCTAATTCATGTAGGAAACATTTACAGTTGTATCCGTCGAATTCACTTTCTTGCCACTCTCCTTTACTATTTTGCCATCTAGCTTTAATTGCCTTAGGCCTTTTAATGTTAACAAAAATGCCTGGAAAACTCAAACACCCTTCCTCTAAATCTTCCACTGCTTCTGTGTTAGCAACAACTACGGGGTTATAAAATGCCTGTGCCTGTTCGGGATATTCAGTATGCCCCATGACAAACATCCTGGCCCTAATACCAACCTGTGTTGCTGCCAAACCTATGCCGTCATGTTTCAACATAAGTTCTATCATATCTTTTTCTAACTGCTCTGGATCAATAGGAGGATTGGTAAAATCAAATTCTTCTATTTTTTCTCGTAGTATAGGATCTGGAAATTTTACTATGTTCATAATATTAGTTATATAAGTTTTTTAATTTATCTAATTGTGCTGGTGTAAGATTTGCGGGAATAACAATTTGTATTTGTACCAGCATCCTGCCTTTGAATCGGTTGTCTGCCATTTTAGGCATACCATAACCAGATGCCGCTAGCATTTGTCCATGCTGTGTACCTGGATTGATCTTAATGTCCAATGTTTTGTTATCAATAGTAGTAACTGTTTCAGTCTTACCTAAAATAGCATCTATACAATTCAACTTAAGATTCATTACAAGGTCATCACCTTGGCGTGTGAATTTACTGTGTGGTTGAACACTGATTGTTAAATGTATATCTCCTCTTGGAGCATTAGACACAGAGTCATCGCCCATGCCGGCTAGTCTTAATGTTGTGCCGTCTATGATACCTGCCGGTATTTTAATTTCTAATACTTGGTCTCGTCCACTGGGTAATTGCAGATTGGCAATCATGTCTTTGCCATAAAATGCTTCTTCCAATGTGATAGAAGTTTGTATGTTTAATGTTCTGTTTCTTGGTTGTTGGGGACGACCCCACCCAAATGGGCTACTGTGCCCAAACATTTGACTTACTATATCGTCAAATCCTGGAGGCATACCGCCAAACCCACCCCCAAATTGTGGCTGTGGATTATCGTATTGTGCTCGAGATTCGGGATTACTTAGCGTACGATATGCTTCTTCAACTTCTTGGAACTTACGAGTATCGCCACCTTTATCAGGGTGATGCTGACTGGCAAGTTTTCGATATGCTCGTTTGATATCGTCTGCGCTTGCGTTTTTATCTACGCCTAATGTTTGATAATGATCTGCCATATGTGATAAGAAAAGGTATAGTAACTAATATACTATACCTTTTGTGTAGTGTCAAGAATTAATTATTTCTTAACTGGGACCTTGTCATTGCCTTCTAGCTTTTTATGTACTTTGATAGTTTTGCAAACTTCAACGGTTTTGCCATTTTTAACTTCATTATGACAAACTTTTTTTGTTTCAGCTTCAGCAAATGCTGTGCCTAAAAATGCTAACATTGATACTGCTAATAGTAATTTTTTCATTTTATTTCCTTTAAATGATTGGATCAGCCGCAGGGACTGGTCCTAATTTTCCCCCAAACCCTGCTGCCACTTGGCCTGTAACTGGTGCTGGTGCTGGGGCTGAAGCTGTTGGAGCTGGAGTTGGTGCCATGCTTGGCGTAGTAGCCCCAAACCCTCCGCCGAATCCACTTGCGCTGTTTCCGCCAAGCGTGGTGTTTCCAAACCCTGATGTTGCTGGTGAACCAAAACCGCCTGAGGAACCGAAGCCTCCTGCTGAAGGTGCGCCAAATGCTGGAGCCCCGCCGAATGATGAGTTGTTTCCATTGCCAAATCCTCCTGCTGGTACACCACTCATGTTAGTGGTATTTTGAGTAATTGATTCTGTAGCAGTTGGGTTTGCGGCTGTTCCTGCTAGTTTTTCTTGTGTGCGACCAAATGCGCTGATACCTAATACAGCACCCATGGCAATATGGAATAGTCCAGCACCTTGAAGTGTTAGTGGATTCCATTGTGTAATAGGCACATGATTCATACCTTGCCACAATGCCCATAGCACAGGGAATACTGCCATGTCCAGTGTACAAATCAACATGTACATCCACCCCATCATAGGGCGCCATAATGTCTGCATCCAATTATCGTTTCTACTTGCCATTTAATCTCTCCTTAAAACCATAAAAATAAACCGTTTAGGCTCAATACCAAGCCAATACCTGCTACAACAAAACTACTCCAAAACATTGGCATGCTGACAGCAAGGATACTTGCTGATAATACCACAATGCTTAATTGATACGCTGTACTAGCATATCCAATCCATGGGCTACGTTGTTTAGCATCATCACGTTCAGCTTCTAGTTTTTGTGCTTTGGCCAGTAATTCTTTTTTGCCTTCACCTGTCTTAGGGTCGCTTTCATAACGATCAATCTTGGCTTGAAGTGATTCAACACGTTGTTTGTCGCCCTTTTGTTGTGCTTCATATAAGGCTGTTTCTGCTAGAGTTTGTTTGATACTCTTGGCTTGATAAAAACTATAAACATCACTGGCCTTGATTGTGTTGTTTAATACTGTGCTGGATAGTTTGCCACCGTACCAGACGTTTACAGCCAACAATAGAGCAAATATGTTAATGACCATACCTGCTTTATCTTTAACTTTTGCTTCTCGTTCGCTACGTGAACCAACTGGTGGTTTAACTGCGTTTGGGTCTTTAGGTTGTTTAGTGACCAACCCTAATACTGAATCTAATAATGCCATAGTGTTATGCTCCTAAAACTTGTAGTGCGTGTTTATACCTTGCTGTGCGATCATCTAATCCCAATGTCCCGCCATTAATAATTTTTGTCATTCTAAGAATATCGCCGGCGTCGGCCACAGAATTTAAGTTATTGGCTTCCCAGAACCAACAAGCTGATTGTACACAGCCTTCAAATGTTGCTAGGTAGTCTGGTAAATTGTTGATATCTTCTTGAATACTGTCGGCAAATGCTTGATAGTTGCTACGTCCAGTCAATTGAATTAGGCCACGACCACAGAAACGATATCCGTCGCCTGATTCTTCAGGACCGTTACCCATGCGATTAGCATACGCTCTATTAGCAATTTTTTCAGGTTGATGAGCATAACCGTCGGCGTTGCCAGCATTAAAATAATGTGGCCAAACACGGCATAAACTTGCCGCTTGGTAGTTTAAGTTTTCTTTGATAGCAGTGAATCCACCACTTTCGTGAGCGCATTGTGCTAGGAAAGCTGCCATACGTTGTGGCGTATTGATATCGTAGTCGGGCAATGCTTGTGATAATGCTGAAAACCAGTGATCCAAATAAGGATTACCTGGTATAATTTGTGCTAGTTGTTCTTTTGTTAGTTCTGCCATTTTTTTACCCCGCTAAACTTGCTAATGTAATCAATCCATTAATAGCTGTATTTAACATTTCTAAGTTAGCCATATCATTCATGGATTGTTGAATTCGTGCTGTATTGTTAAGATCTGCCACAGCCTGCATGTATTCTTCTTTGGTAAGCTGACCTGCTTTAAACATTTCTGTATATTGATTAGCAGTACTGGCCGCTTGTTGGATTGCTGGATCAGGACTTGTGTAGGCCTGTCCCAATTGGCCTTGATATGTTTCTACGCTCATCTTGGTCTCCTTGCGATGGTTGTTTGCATCTTGTCAGCGTTTGACTCTACGCTGGTAAATTTAATTTTACAAAACCCTGGACTCACTTTATCAAACTTAGCATATTGATCTGCTAGACCCTGTGCTATAGTATGTAAATCCTTGCTTGCTGATATCAAATTATCATTTTTTGGAATGTGTTCGCTATATAGCACAAATAACTGAGTGTCACTGGCTAGTTTGACAGCATTTAATTTGCTGATCGCGGCATCATCACATTGTGTTTTAAACGCCTGTGCTTCTGCGCGAATACTTGTGATCAAAACATATTCGTTTGGATCATAGTGTGTCATCATGTAAGCATCATATACCGCACATCCTGATAACATTGAAATCATTACTGCTAGGAATATTTGTTTCATGTGTTTACCTTATTTTATATCGTTGAAAATCTTTTGTTGCGAATTATACCATTCAATCCAATTATCTACTTTGGCCTTACACTCATAATATTGTGAGTAGTTAGCAGTTACCCCGGTTAGTACTTGGCTTAGTTCCTTAGTTTGAGCTGGATCTAATTGTGCTAGATCTGGACATACTGCTAATAGGTCGGCAGGAGCTTCTGGAAATTTATATGTAACTGGTACACCTTGACTAGCGCACCCGGTTAGAATTAAAAATGAACACACTAAAAGAAGTTTTTTCATTTTTTATCTCCTGTTGATTTTAAGAATGGATTTGTAGCCGCATCATTTAAAATTGTGATAACCACAGGATTTAATTTACACTCAGCGTCGATTAATTTTTCATTGACTTGTATTTCTTTTTGTATCACAATTTGTTTATCGTGTACAATTTGTTTTTGTTTTACAATTTTGGTTTCAATGACCGTGTTAACTTCTGCTGATTTAGCCTCAGCCTGTGCTATTTTGGCCTGTGCTTCGGCAATTTTCATACGCCATGACATTTCATTAGCATAACTGCCTTCTCCATAAACACCTGCTACAATTAATATTGTTGCTAGTATGCGAATTGGTTCTTTATAGGGATAAAATACTGGGAAAAAGTTTATAAAAATGCCTAGGATATATAAACCTATGCCTGTAAATAAAACACTTAAAATTGCAAATTGTAATAAACTATCTGGAATGAAGTTTAAAAACCACACATTACCACCTATCTTTTTGGATGACAACCGCTCGGGTACCGTTTCTAATCAAAAACTTGTCTCCAACCTTGTTTATATCGTAGTTACCTAAATATTTGTTAAAAAATGTTACATGACTGTTACTAGCTTCATCTAATGCTAATGGACCTGGTACAGTTTGTTTTACATCTTCATAATCTCCAATAGCGACAAATTTTGCTGTTAAGTCGCCACTATATGGTTTACTAAAAGTCAAGGTGTTATCAGATTCTAGGGCAACTTCTATAGCGCCTTGATCAAAAAATTCTTGAACATCTTGTGTTTTAAATTCTAAAATCTTAGCCTTGTATTCTTCTGGGGTAGTAGGAATATGTTCTGTAATAGATGTTAGGTTAAAATCTACAACTTCTGATGATTTTTGATAACGATATTTCCAATCATGGTTATCAGTTAGTTGGCTAATACCATTCAACAGAGTCTTTAAATGGCCTGGTAAACTATGATTACGTTCCATTTCAACAAAAACTTGATATTGCCCGTCATGTTCTTCACCAGTACTCATATCAGCATCAAGTACAAATGTGAATCCTTTTTCAATAAACTCAACTAGATCTATTGCTGGGTATTTTTCTTTAACACGGAATCCCAGAACAACGATGTCCTGATCTTCGCCCATTTTGCTTTTGTATTGATCCACAGTGAATACTTCGTTGACATAATTCTTAAGGTCACCATGTCTTAGGCTTTCGTTTAATTTACGTGGTTGGTTCGACATCTTGCGGCGACTCCTGTGCGGTTTCATCTGGCATCATAGTATCAGTGTTGTTATACTTCATTAATTCAGCCATTTGATTATGTGTTCTATTTTCTTTACCAACGTAGATATCCTGCATTAGTTTCTTAGGCATGGTAATTTCTACTACCCAAACTGGATGCGCATCAATTTTACCTTTCTTAGTTCCTGGACGATAATCTCCAGGAGTTTTAATTTTTCTTGGAACTAGTACATGTTCTTTTTTATACAGTACTTCACAGCCATAGTCTGATAGGCGTTTAGCACCTTGTGGGTCAGGCATATCTTGTCTAGGCCACATGAAACTACATGTTACACCATATCGGCTAACATCTGGGCCTGCTACTAGTTCTCCATCCAACCAATTCTTGTAAACATAGATATCAAGCTCATCAATGACCCTTTCAAAATCTTTCAGGGTATTAAAGGCACTATTGTTTTCACTTAGTGTTTGGAGGTTTTTAATTACATCAAGGATATCATGCATAGTTTTCTCTTTACTGTATTATTTATGCTCTTGGTACTAGGTTCAATTTTTACCCGTTTTGGGTATGTTTTTTGATTTCAAATTAAATATCCATGCAGGTCGATCTTCAATTAATGGAGGCATAATTTGTCCAGAGCAAGAAGACGCAATGAAAAAGACCAGGTTTATCGTGACCCACGATTCCAACCTGAAGCAGGTAACATGATTGCTATCAAACCTTACCTGAAAAAAAAGCAACAAGTTCTTATAGTTCCACGCAGTATTGCGCAGGAAAACTACCTAGAATTGTTAAAAAACCCCAAAAAATACATTGTTTTTGCTATCGGCCCAGCCGGTACAGGTAAAACTATGTTGGGTGTACAGATGGCCATTAAAAATCTAAAAGAGGGGGTGATTAGTAAAATTGTAGTCACAAGGCCAGCTGTAAGTGTAGATGAGGAACATGGATTTTTACCAGGAACCTTAAATCAAAAGATGGAACCTTGGACCCGTCCTATTATGGATGTGTTTGAAGAATATTTCCATCCAAAAGAAATTGCTGAAATGTTGGAAGATGGTGTCATTGAAATTAGCCCATTAGCCTATATGCGTGGACGCACTTTCAAAAATGCTTTTGTCATCGCTGACGAAATGCAAAATGCTACACCAAGTCAGATGAAAATGTTATTAACCAGATTGGGAGATGGTAGCCGAATGGTAGTAACTGGAGATTTAAATCAAGCTGATCGTCCAAGAGAGAATGGACTGCTAGAATTCTGCTCATTATACGGCCAAGGAGGTGATTATCGTATGATAGCTATGGCACGGTTTGAAGCCAAGGATGTTGAACGTCATCCAGTGGTTAAGGAAATATTAAAAATTTACAAGGAATCGGATATCGAGTAACAACAAATTTACTAACGAAATCACCGCACAGTATTCGACCTGCTATCGACTGTGCGGTTATTTTATAGTAAATGCTGTGCCAACACCATACAACTAATCCATACCCATAGAGTATTGAATCCCACAAGTGTTGGCAGTAATTTTTTGTTACTGGCCCAAATCAAACTAACACTAGTGGCCAATGTTAAAAAATAAAGCCACCAAATTTGTATTCCGAATATTAATCCAGGCACTATGATCACAGCTTTAGCAAACCAACTAGCGGCTTCAACGGTGTTGTAATCTGTCCAATACTCTTTGGTAAACCACATTTTAAAACAATTTTTTATGTTGGACCATTTGCAATGTGTATAAGTAATACCAATCAGTACAGCCCAAACTAGTGTTCCGTATAATATTTGATTAGAGTTCATTGTAGCCTTGCCAGTTTGATCAGTGTTGCGGCCAAATTAATTTCATGATCAGCACATAAAGAATTATCAACTAGGCCTTGTTTAATAATCAATATAGCAGAATCTTTAGTCTGTTCATCACTACCAAATATATCTAAATTATCATACAGCCAACGGAAGATCATTTCCATATCATCTTCTTGAGCTCTACTACACAACAATTTTCTTGCGCCTTGAATGTCTCCTCGTTTAAAAAGTTCAACCATTTCAAGTTTGTAATCACTTACACCAACATCTTCGTCTCTTGGATTTAATAATTTACCGGCAACACAGTTGCTCTGTAAAAGTTTAATACATTTACGCAAATCTGGATAAGTTACCTTAACATAAGTATCCAAAGTATCTAAATCAAAATCAATGCCTTCTTCAACTAGAATAGTTGCGGCTCTAGCAGTAAATTCTGTTTGATCAACACTGACAAAGTGCATGGGTGTACAACGACTATGTAATGGTTTTTGTACACGATTGGGATTATTACAGGTTAAAATAAATCTTGCGTGAGCAGAGTATTCTTCAATAATACCTTTTAGACTATCCTGTGCGTTTTGACTCAATCGATCTGCCTCATCTAGTAATACAACTTTAAATGGACCAAACGGGATCATGCTGATAAATGGTACAATCTTATCACGAATAAAATCAATACCTGTTTCTCGACTGGCATTAACTTCTAAAACGTCATACTCTGATATTTCAAGTTCATTAAGTAGGATCTTGGCCAAGGTAGTTTTGCCAATACCGGGTGGTCCACTCATCAACAAATGCGGAATGGTGCCTTCTTTGATCCACTCTGAAATTTGCCGTTTGTGCGCGGTGTCTTTAAAAACATAGCCATCAATAGTTTTTGGACGATACTTCTCTACCCATAGTTCTTTCATTTTTTTCCTTTGAGCCAATTAATTAATTTATTAAACACCTGCCCGAGATCAATCATCGGTGGTCGATAGGGGCATCGACCCTGTTGCCAAACACACGCCATCACAGTGTCTTCTGAAAGTTTTTCACCACATGTTGGACATTTATCCACGTAAACTCTCCATTGTAATAATTTTTGCTAAACTTTGACCTAAATCCTGATCATGTGTGACAATATGTAATTGATTAAAATTACGATCTTTAATTTGATCATATTGACTAGTTTCAACAATAGTTCCGCCACTAGCACGATACACATTTAACCGTAGTGGATTACCATCTAACCTTGGATAATCCTGAACCGTGGCTTCATTAATTGCTAGGATGTTTTCTTCTTCATAGGCTCGTTTGCCAATATTAACTAGCCATCGTTTTAAAAAATTCATTTTCTTTTCCTTTGGTTCTTCATCCCACCCTAGTGAAGTCGCTGGTTTTACTGAACCAATACGTCTTTTCCTATTACCACTACTGAGTTTTGCTGTTGTTGCGTATGCTGTACCGTACTGGCTCATTTCTTTGTCCTTTCTGCTTCTGCCACACGTTTACGCAGGCTACTTGATGAGAAACTATGATCCCTGCCGTTATAGACAATTTGAATACCACGCATATTGCAAATGTCTTTGCCGGTAAATGCTTTGTCTTTGTACTCTACACCTAATATTCTAACATCTATTGGCAATGTAAGCAAGATATCTTCTAGGTCTTTTTCAGTTTGGTAGACAACTATTTCATCCACATAACGTACTGCGGCTAATTGGATTTGTCTTTCTACAATACTTTGTACTGGCGGATTTTTACTATCTGGACGATCAATTGCCGCACTAGTTTGTAGACCTGCAATTAGATAATCACAATGGTTTTTAACTTCGGCCAACATAGCAATGTGCCCAGCATGAAGCAAATCAAATTGACTAAAGACTATACCAATCTTTTTACCATCTGCTTTTAGTTGTTTTACTTTATTGAATATCATTTTTTAAAATTTTTATTATTTTTTCTTGCTCTTGTTCTTTGAGCCATTCCTGTTCCGTAGAACCAAATGATCCACAACGACGCAATGAATCTTCTAAAATCCATTTTAGTCTATATAAATCTTGTTTTGCGCCCCACATGATAAACCCATCATTAAGTGGGTTAGTGGCGTCTCTTGTTGCCCTGTGTATCTCACGGACAGCGTTTTCTATATTGTAACAGTATTTGAATCCCATGTGTTTATAGTAACATGGGATCTATTACAATGTCAAATGTTTTTAATCCAATCTACGATAGATTTGATCTTGAGGTTTTTCGTCAGCACTCATCATGATATCGTTAGCGTCTACCATGCGTACTTTTAAAATACTGCCATCCTCTTGTTCAACTTCGACAGTACGAGTCCATCGTCCATGTTCAACTAGGATCCATTCTCCAATACTAACATCTGTTTGATCTGGGCCCACTGCCCAAACCTTGCCCCAGCGTGGAGAAATACCTTCAGGCTTACCGTCTGTGCTAGGTATATAGATACCACTGCTAGTTTGTTGTGATCCAAAATCCATATCAGATACAAATACTTTGGCACCTAATGGTTTAATAGTTCCTATTACTTTTGTCATTTATTCACTCGCTGGTACTTTTTTTGGAGCAGTTGATGCTGGCTTAACTACTTCTGGTTCAACCGCAGGAGCAGTCTCTTGCTTTACTTCAACCCTAGCCTTGGGATTGTGCTGATAATATTCGGCTACAATTTCTTCACGCTTTTTTACTATCTGTCCACCTGGACCTAACTTATCTCCACGAGCATTTACTTTCATGTTGCCAATAGCTGGCATGAGCTCATGTTGGCCCTTTAATTTGTCCATATCAATCGGTTTACCACGCATTGTTTTGTATACCATATTGTTTCTCCTTATTTTAAGAATTCATTTATATCTAGGTTATATTTAATACTGTCAACTTTGTGTACACCTAATAGAAATAGTACATAACTTGCTACACTACTTCCACGTCCTACACCCCAAACAATATTATTTTTACGCATAGTATCTACCAAGTATTTAATATACTTCAACAGGTCGATCATATTATGTTGATAGAACAGTTCTAATTCCTCTGTAACCCTGGCATGTTGTTCTGGTGTACTACATTTAGAATAGATAAAATCTATATCTAAATTTTTATACTCCCCAGGCATAAACCAAATACTTTGGTTAATTTTATCAAATTCCTCTATGGAAATTGATAATAAATCTGGGATTTTTAGTTCGGGAATTCGATCAGCGTTTATTTCGCGGGATTGGTTATATTTGGTGATTACATCGATGTTATCAATATAGACGTTTTCCAAGTTGTCAATCACACCTTCGTATAAGGCATTAACTGCCTCTTGTTCTGTAATTGTTACTTGCCCATACTTATTTGTTTTCACTCAATCCGCCTCGAACAATCTTTGGTTCAAATTTTGGACCAGTGTCAATGTTGAGGTCATCCCATTTAACATCATTTAACGATCCTGTATACAAAGTATCTAAATTCCACCAAAAGTTTCCGTCTAGATCTAAACCGGATTCTTCTGGATCTTCTATACTGTATTGTACATGGCCGCCAACAAGGCTGTCAATAGAAATAAATTCAATGTCTAAATAATTTTGAGTAATTACCAAGAATTTTCGAAATAATACACACCCTACAAAATAATCGTAAGGTTCTGATGGAAACATAACTGCGTTATTGACCACACCATCTAATGTTTTGACTAGGGGGTTATCGTTAAAAACAAATATACTATTTTGTAGTCTAATATCAATAAATGCTTTTAATTTTCTTAGTCCTATATTAACATCAGGGCGTCCCTTATACTCGGGAGCAATACTCACACTAATATTGTATGTTGTGGGTAAAATAATTTTTTCGTTAACAAGAGTACAAGCAAACGATGCTGGCCAAATGAATTGTGACATTTTAATCTACATTAATTAGACCGTCTAGGTCTTTATTTTGTTTTGTCATGGTGGCTTCCATGGATTCACGTTGTCGCTTGTTTAATTCATATCTATACATATCCAAGGTCATGGCAATTTGTTGAGCCGCCCCGCCCATGCCTAATCTCATAGCCGAATTGTATTTTTTGCCTAAATCTAATACTTTAAGCTCAAGTTCGGCATCTTTTAACTTAGATAAATCGCCTATCAACGGATTAAACATTAGCTACCTTGATTTGGCTGTGTGGTAGTGTTTCCTGTGACCTTCATAATATAGCAAAGGGCATAGTATGGAGGAAGGTTTGCGTAGGTTGTGCTAGTACCAGTTGAGGCAATAGTAATATTGGCATTAGCATATAGTGTATAAGATGAAGCTAGCTGTGTATCGTTACCGCCAGTTAGGTTAGAACCAGCCGCTACATTTCCACTACTAGTGGTGTAATAGTTAAATTGGTGTTCGTGTCCAGCACCTTCGTTTGGCTCAATTGTAGCGTGAGTGTGTAATGGAACTATGGCATCAGCACTACCACCTGTTTGTGTGGCAGTGTTTGTAATTGAAGTTACCGCAGATCCTTGGAAATCAGATCCAGCACCAATTACAAATTGATTTACCAAATTAGGAGTTCCATTTGTACCATTACATAGAGCCCAACCATAGGGAATACTTGCTACAGATCCGTACCACATGATAATACTACCATAAGGTAGTACTTGGTGTACAAAGTTAGTGTTGGCCAAATTAGTACTGTTATCTGTGGTAGTAGTCACAGCCATAGTACTGGCTACAAATGTATTTGTAGTTTGCTGACCATAATTAGCGTAAGTGATTTCAATATAATTTTGATTGGCATAAATTGCTCCTTCAAAATTAGTTGCTGTTCCAGTATATGTATTGGCAGCATGAGTGGCCTTAGTGGCTAGGATTGGGAACGCAGTGGATTCACCATAATCACGGAATGTGGGATTTCTAAAAATTACTTGTCCAGTACCAATACCATCTGGGAAGGCAGGAGTACAAGTAATTGTAGAATTGGTTGAATTAACATTTACCACTGTTAACACAGTACTGGTTGTCTTAACTCCAAATGTCGCCCCAACAATGATACCATTGACAGAGTCTACTTGGAATTGTGTAGCGGTAGTAGCACTGGGGCTTGACCAGTTGCCTGCCACAATGTTGGCAGTAATATAATTTGGAGTAAAGGCTACATTGCCTGCTACTAGATTACTGTTTAATTGTGATGTTACTCTTAATACGCCATTAGCACCTGAAGTTGTGCTAATTGAATAAAATTGGTTATTTGAAACGTTACCGTTGGGATTTGATACAACATACTGCGAAGCTACCTGGGTAACTGTGCTTGTGCTACTAATAATTAATTCATTTACTAGATGAACAAATGTGGTTGCTGTAGATGCTGTAGCAGAAAATTCATTTAGTAGTGTAAACACACTAGTTGGTGCGGTCAACAAATATGGATTGGCTGATGGCCCCAAAGCAGTAGCGCCTACAAAATTAACACTGGTTGCCCCTGATCCTGTGGGTGTAATTAGCAAAGTTAATTCCGAAGCCAGTCCTTGTCCGGGCCAATTGGCCACTGTGATGTTATGTACACCAGAATTTAATTCAATATTTTGATAATTTCCTAAACTATAGTCAATGGTAATGTCGCCACTTTGTGCGCCATTTTCCCATAATGTTTCAGAAACATTTACTAAATTTACATCAGAAATGGTATTACCATTAAATGTAGTTGTTGTATTTGTAACATCAACAGCATATGAACTAAGGTAATTTGTAGCTGAATTAATTTCAGTCAATGCGTTAGAAATGTTTTCCCAGTTGTCTCTAAAAGTCTGGCTGTTATTATCTTGCCCAGGAACCGGGAAAGTCAAATTTATATTATTAATATAAGCGCCAGCTGTTGTTGCAGATATTGTCACTATCAATCTCCGTTGTTTTTAATATTTACCGTAATTGATTTCATGGCAATTTTTTCTTAATTATTTCAAGCTCGGCACTGAGTTCTTTAATAGCTTCTATTAATAATGGCACTAGTTTTTCATATCGAACGGTCAAGTATCCATCTTCACGAACTACTACCACTTCTGGTAATACTCGTTGTACTTCTTGAGCAATAACCCCTGCCTCAGTTTCCTGACTGTCTTTGCCAATAGTGGCAGCCAAATCATTCCAATTATAAGTAATACCGTTTAATTCTAATACCTTGGCCAAACCATTGCTAATATTTGTAATATTGGTTTTTAATCTAATGTCAGAGGGCGCCGCATAGAATGCTGTGATATCACCTGTGGCATTTATACTGCCATTTACATAAAGAATATTATTATTATAGTCCCATGTTAAACTATTAGTACCTGTTGCAGCACCTGAATAATTGTATATAATTTCTCTATCAGTGCCTGCTACCGGACCTACTGATCCAGCATAGCCAATACTGCCGCTATAGCCTAACCCGCCTACGCTGCCTGAATAGCCTGTAGCGCCTAAACCAACACTACCGGTATAACCAAATGGTCCCTGTGGACCTGTTGGGCCAGCAATACCTCTGACTCCTATTGAACCATCGTAGCCTTGACTACCTGTATATCCTATTGAACCAGACGGACCACTAACTGTACTAGCCGATCCTGTATAGCCCAATGGACCTGACACCGTACTAGCACTACCTGTGTAACCTAAACTACCGGTATACCCTAATGGTCCAGACGGTCCACTTACAGTACTTTTTGAACCTGTGTAGCCTAAACTACCTGAATAGCCAATGGGCCCAATACTGCCATCATATCCATTGATACCTAAAGATCCTGCGTAACCGTTAGTTCCAATACTACCAGAATACCCAATAACGCCTTGACTACCGGTATAGCCTAAACTACCGGTATAGCCTAATGGTCCGCTAACACTGCTTGCTGACCCACTATATCCTATGCTTCCTGTATATCCTGGAGCTGTGCTTGCCGAGCCTGTATAGCCTACCGACCCTGTATAGCCAATGCTACCAGTATATCCTAAATCACCTAAACTACCAGTATATCCTTGTGGGCCAACACTACCTGAATAACCCAAATCGCCAACACTACCAGTATAACCTTGTGGACCAATACTACCAGCATATCCAATTGGACCACGACTTCCGGTGTATCCTATACTGCCAGTGTAACCAAAACTTCCACTGTATCCTGTAGGCCCTTGAACACCTGCTGAACCAGTGTAGCCTACACTACCTGTGTATCCTATACTGCCACTGAAACCTATACTGCCACTAAATCCTGTTTGTGTACTAGCTGAACCAGCGTAACCTTGACTGCCTGTGTATCCTACGCTTCCAGAATAACCAGTAGGTCCGCTAATTGAACTAGCACTACCAGTGTAGCCCACGCTGCCATCATAACCTCTTGGACCTTGAGATCCTACTGATCCAGAAAAACCAATAGCACTGGCCGCGCCAACTGATCCAGTATAACCCACTGAACCGGTATAGCCCAGTCCCCCAATACTGCCTGTATAGCCTGGAACTGTACTGGCTGACCCTGTATAGCCTGAACCTTGACTGCCTGTATAGCCCAGTCCTGATGGACCCATGCTACCACTATACCCGATTGGTCCCTGTGGACCAAGACTACCAGTATATCCAATTGGACCGCTAGGCCCTTGCGGACCAGGTGAACCTTGAGCATTTACTAGAGTTGCTACTTGCGAGACTGTAATAGTTTCATCTACACCGCCGTCTTGAACAATGAACAAGGTAGTCGCTGTCGTGGGATTGGTTAAAACGGGTAAGCTGGTTAGATCTGGTCTATTAGTCATTATTTAGGTACCTATCATACAAATTGATAGTGTATTTATGTGTTTACCAAGTTGTGATATCTGTAGAAATATTACCCAATCTAACCCAGGTATTCGTATCTACACAAATATATACAAAGTTACTATCCCAAGCAATTTGTCCTGTACTGCCTGCGCTGTTTGGTGTTAGTGTGGCATTTTGTACGCTTAATGTTGAACCAACACTGCCGGTGTAGCCTACACTACCGCTATATCCGCCTGCTGGTCCTTGTGGCCCTTGACTTCCTGCGTAGCCAATTAATCCTTTACTACCAGTATAACCAGTTGCTGTACTAGCTGATCCGGTGTAACCAATATTGCCCAAACTTCCAGTATAGCCGGTGGCTGTACTAGCCGATCCAGTGTAACCAGTAATACCTAAACTACCGGTGTAACCAGTAACTGTACTAGCTGATCCAGTATAACCAGTTGCTGTACTAGCCGAACCTGTATAACCCCTGCTGCCAGTATATCCTAAGCTACCACTGAATCCTAAATTACCCTGACTTCCGGTGTATCCGCCAGCAGGGCCTTGTGGACCTTGACTACCTGTATATCCGTGGCTTCCGTTGTATCCTGCGCTACCTGTGTAGCCGCCTGGAGTTCCTTGACTTCCAGCATACCCTACTGGACCAGGTACTGTACTAGCAGAACCAGTAAATCCACGACTGCCTGTAAATCCAACACTGCCATTAAATCCATTAGACCCTGCGCTACCAGTATAGCCAGTACTGCCAGAATATCCAGTTTGTGTACTAGCACTACCAGTATACCCGATAGCACTGGCCGCACCAATACTACCAGTATAGCCTAAACTACCTGTGTAACCTAAAGATCCAGCACTACCAGCATAGCCAAAAACTCCACGACTACCTGTAAATCCTATAGGTCCTTGATCCCCCACGCTACCAGTATAGCCGCCTGGGCTTCCTTGACTACCTACATAGCCCACTGTGCCTTGACTTCCAGTGTATCCCAGCGGACCTTGTGGTCCTTGTGGACCCGCAGATCCAGTATAACCAGAACTTCCATAATAACCTACACTACCAGTAAAGCCTGTTTGTGTACTAGCTGAACCAGTATATCCTGTATGTCCGTAACTACCAGCGTAACCAACACTGCCTGTAAATCCCACACTACCAGTAAAGCCTGTTTGTGTACTAGCTGAACCAGTATAACCTTGTGGTCCTTGCGCTCCCACTGAACCGGTATAGCCAACGCTACCAGTATAACCTAAACTACCACTGTAGCCAATAAATCCTCTAGCACCAATACTTCCACTGTAGCCAATACTTCCGCTGAATCCCTGTGGTCCGGCACTGCCAGTGTATCCTTTACTACCAGTAAATCCAAAAATTCCTTGGCTGCCGGTATAGCCCTGTGGGCCTTGGCTACCATCATATCCGTGATTACCTGACTGACCAACACTACCGTCGTAGCCTATTGATCCAGTATATCCTTGGGCCAATGTAACAATATTTGCCAAACTTATTTGCTGTGTACGCCCAGGAGTGTAGTTCAAATTGGCCACAGGCACTGTGATATTAACAGCAGTGGATGTAGTTAGTAGTGGTAAGTCAATTATTTGTGTCATTTTAGTGTCCTGGTATCCTATTATTTAATGAAAATTATGTGATTGCCATATTGTTATTTTGCGTAGAATGGGAACCAGTTAACGATACAGAACCTTTGATCATGTTGCTTCCTACTAGAGTATAGTCAGCTCCACTAGATTCTACGATTGAAAATGCCGATCCACTACTCTGTAGTATATTGCCCACAATCAAATGCTTGCTGGCACCAGATTGTAGGTCAATGTCTACATTAGTGTTATTATTGAAATTACAGCCATTAATAACAATATCTGTTCCTGCCGATACTAAGCCAAATGTGCTTACAGCCACTTCACAACCAGAAAACACCAAACCCTGTACTGTACTTGACACAATATTTACACCGTATCCACCCCCAGTGCCGCTGGCAAATTCGCATCCAACAAATTTCCAATGTTGACAAGCACCTGTAGCATAAAGGCTATTTCCACTACTTGGGTCAGTAGTAAAACTGCATCCGCTTACTACTCCCCAATTAACGGTGTTCAAATATAATCCATAGGTTTGGCCGTTAGTGGTACAGCCCACTAGCCTAGTGCCTTCGTCAAAAGCATTAGCATTATCGGTGGCATTGCCTTGAATTAAGAATCCCGCATTGGTACCTAACTGTACATTACAATCTACAATGTTAGTATCAGTACATACGTTGATAAAAATGCCGTTAACAGCTGATGTAACTGCTACATTGTTTAAGAAATTATTGGCAGAATATGCTAGGTATGTGCCTGTATTAAATGCCCCATTAAATGTTGAATTGTTAATTTTGACATCATTTAATCTATGACTTGTATCCGAACCCATCAAGGCTATACCTGTACAGTTAGTTTTTCCGTTAGCACTTAAGGTTAAGTTTTCTACAACAAAATTGCTGGCATAGGCAGCTGAATTGTTAAGGTAAGATATCAAAGTCATGGAATTGTTGCCAGCAGTCAGTGTAACATTGTTATATCCAACTCCATGTAATTCCACACCAGGCTTCATAGTCAACCCAGTGTTTATTAAATAGGTTCCTGGTGGGAATAATACCACTCCAGAACTTAAACTATTAATAGCACTTTGTATAGCAGAGGAAGAATCGCTAGCACCTGTGGCATCAGCACCATAATTAATAATGTTTACTGTGCTAGTATATAAAGGACCAGCACTTCCGCTGTAACCTATTGGTCCTATTGATCCAGCATATCCTACACTTCCGGCATATCCTGTAGATCCTTTTGATCCAACATACCCTGCTTGTGTGCTGGCTGACCCGGTATAACCTGACGGCCCTTGACTTCCTGCACTGCCTGCGTATCCTGATGGCCCTTGTGGTCCTCCTGGTCCCGATGGCCCTTGTGGTCCAATGCTTCCGGTATAACCAACACTACCCCAATAACCAGTACTTCCAACAAAACCAGCACTGCCTGCATACCCTGAAGGGCCTTGTGGACCAATACTACCAGCGTAACCACTACTGCCAGCATAACCACTACTGCCAGTATAGCCTACTGATCCCCAATAACCACCGCTGCCAGCATAGCCTAAACTACCACTGAATCCTAATCCGCCAATTGATCCTGAATAGCCAACTGATCCAGTATACCCCAAACTTCCAGTAAATCCAGCACTACCTGAGTAACCTGTACTACCACCATAACCGGCACCAGCTGATCCAGTAAACCCAGTACTACCTGAATATCCAATACTGCCAGTGAACCCTGTGCTTCCTTGATAACCTGCGCTACCAAAATATCCTATAGGGCCCTGAGCACCAACACTACCCCAATATCCTTGTGACCCAGCAAATCCTTGACTGCCATTACTGCCTGAATACCCAGCACTGCCAGTAAATCCTGTTGTTCCTTGTGACCCAGCATAGCCTTGACTGCCTGCGTAGCCACGACTACCTGTATAGCCACCTGGTGTGCCTTGACTTCCAGCATAACCTATACTGCCAGCACTACCTGTGTAACCGCCTGGAGTTCCTTGGCTACCTGTGTATCCAAAACCTCCACCAGTGCTGGTACTGACAGCAAATCCATTGATGTACACACTGGTAGCAGTTAAAACACCGTTGATGTAGGCCCCGCCTTTGACAGTTAATACTTCTCCTGCATAATTGGTAGTTGTGCCAACTCCAGATATAAATGAATATATTCCGCCTGTGGAAGGATATACCTGTACCCCATTAGATGTTACTAAAAGGTTTGAATTGAGGCCACTGAACAATACTGGTTGATAGCCGGCAAAGGTATTGCCATAGGCCACAGACACTGTGCCAGTTGAACCAGTGTAACCTTGACTACCCGCATAGCCAATAAATCCTTGACTACCATCATAACCCACACTACCAGTGTATCCACCTGGGTCACCTTTGCTACCTGTAAATCCAAGAAATCCACGACTGCCTGTAAACCCAACAGCACCGATACTGCCTGTATATCCGCCCGCATCGCCTTTACTGCCACTATATCCTTGTGGACCAATACTACCAGTATATCCTGTTTGTGTACTAGCAGATCCAGCATAGCCTTGACTGCCAGCAAATCCTTGACTTCCAACATACCCTGCGCTACCAGTGTAGCCGCCACTGCCAGCAAACCCCTGTGTGCCAATACCTGGAGTTCCTTGGCTTCCAGTATATCCCACACTTCCAGCAAACCCATTACTTCCTGAGAATCCATTACTTCCAGCGTAACCCACGGCTGCGGCAGCTCCAGCACTGCCTGTGTATCCCACACTGCCTGTATAGCCTATCTGTCCAGCACCACCTATACTTCCTGTATAGCCCTGTGGTCCTTGCGCTCCAACACTACCTGAATATCCAATAAGGCCAGCCTGTCCCACACTTCCAGTAAATCCTGTACTTCCAGAAAATCCGTTAGTACCTGTTGATCCAGCACTGCCAGCAAAACCTTGACTGCCTGTGTATCCCAAAGGTCCACTTGGACCAGCTACACTACTTGCTGAACCAGTGTAACCAGTAAAACCAAAACTTCCTGTAAATCCCACACTTCCGTTGTATCCGGCACTACCCACAAAACCAGCACTGCCTGCGTATCCTTGTGAACCAGTATAGGCTTGGCTACCAGTATAACCAACAGCACCCACACTACCAGCGTAGCCAATACTACCCCAGTATCCCTGTGATCCAGAATAGCCTTGGCTACCTGTATAACCAAAACTACCCCAATAGCCAGCTGATCCAGCATAGCCTTGACTGCCAGTAAATCCTGTAGGGCCTGCTATGACACCTGCGTTAAGGAAACCATTATAATAATCACCTACAGCTGGACCACTGGTACCAGTACCACCAGTATATACCCATAAATCACCAGTATCCACAGTGATGTAAGAATCGCCGTTAACAGCACCAGATGATGGTAAACCGGTATATGTTGCTATTGATCCCTTAATAGTAAACGATGTACCTTGACTACCTACATAGCCTTTGCTGCCGGTATATCCTTGTGGACCTTGTGGACCAAGTGATCCGGTATAACCTAATCCGCCTTGACCACCGACGCTGCCTGTAAAACCTATGCTACCTGTGAACCCAGTACTGCCTAGATAACCGTTACTTCCGCTATAGCCCACACTACCTGCATAGCCTATTTGCCCAGCACCACCTATGCTTCCAGCATACCCCTGTGGTCCTTGTGGTCCTTGTGGTCCAGCGCTGCCGGCATAACCTGTGCTACCTGTAAACCCTAAACTGCCGCTAAATCCTAAACTACCGGCATAACCTGTACTGCCAGTGAACCCTGTACTGCCGGCATAACCTGTACTGCCAGTGAACCCTGTACTGCCGCTGTAACCTAATCCACCAGAACCAGTATAACCCTGTGGTCCGGTTGGTCCTTGGATGCCTCCAGCATCGACCCAACCGCTGTTATTTCTTGAAGCTCCATAAAACCATAAATTGCCTGTGGTTATATCAACATAGCCATCACCTATTGTGGTGTCGCCTGTTTGTACCAGTAAGTACACTGCTGTACCAGGTGTTGATGCGTTACCTGTAGAACCATTACTTTGAATGGTTCCCTTGATAGTTAATCCAGTACCAACACTTCCAGAATAACCTGTACCGCCAATACTGCCAGTGTACCCTTGTGGACCGACTGGTCCAACACTGCCACTATAGCCTAATCCGCCCGATCCAGTAAAACCTACTCCACCAACGCTACCGGTGTATCCTTGTGGACCTAATGATCCAGTATAGCCCTGTGGTCCTTGTGGTCCACTTACAGTACTTGCTGAACCAGTATATCCGCCAGCATCGCCCTTACTACCACTATATCCCTGTGGGCCCTGAGCACCAACACTACCAGCATAGCCAACACTGCCTGTATAGCCCTGCGGTCCTTGCGGACCAATACTGCCACTATATCCTTGTGGTCCTTGTGGACCAGTGCTTCCAGTATAGCCCTGTGGTCCTTGTGCACCCACACTACCAGAATATCCTAAACTTCCACTGTAGCCTAATCCAGAACTACCTGTATATCCTTGAGCACCAGTACTGCCAGTAAATCCCAATCCTTGACTGCCAGTGTATCCAACTGGTCCCTGTGGGCCACCAGGAGTGCCTTGACTGCCTGTATATCCTACTGGCCCAGAAACATCACTAGCTGATCCAGTATAGCCTATGCTACCAGTATAGCCTATGCTACCACCGTACCCTACACTTCCCCAGTATCCTGTGGATCCAATACTGCCAGTAAATCCAATGGGACCTGCGCTGCCAGCATATCCGCCAGCAACTCCTAATTCTTGTTTTAAAGAACTATAGCTGAATTGCTTGGCCACATTATTATCAACCACCAAGAATACACTTGTTGTGCTTATATTCTGCGTTACTGGTAAATCTGTTATCTTGGTCATTTATTAATTGCCTTCAAAAGGTATTCCGCTTTGATCAGTTAGTATATTGCCACTCTCATCATCAATGACTGGGCCAGAATTATCTTGATATGGCCCAACATTGAATCCAACTCCATCTGGTCCAAACAATTCGAAATCTTCTGGAACAATATTTGATATATCTCTGCGTTCAAATATCAAATATTTATCGGCTGAATTATCCAGGCTACTTGATACTATGATTCGATCTATTTCAAAGTTCAAACTGGTAAAATTAAATCCTGACAATTTAATTCTATCAACAATTTTAGAACTTTGTCCTGGTAGTGTATAGCATAATGGTATCACAGGCATATATTCTGGAGGTCTATATTGTCCTGCCTGCGGTGTACGCATGAACAGTGGTAGATTATATTCGTTGACTGTGATATATTGATCATTCAAAATCAACGATTCCAGTCTCTTACGCATATTTTGTATGCTAGCAGGATAATAAAGACTGTTATTAATTTCAGTATTCAATGAAACACTGGTACCAGTACTAGTAACTAACGGATCTATGACATCGACATAGATTACTTCATAAATGGAATCGCCATGTATGTCTTTAGCCACTGCCACCTTAACATCGCCAAAATACAATGTAGTTGGATAAAAGTTTTGAAATAGTGCCGAAAAATATGAATCTAAATTTAGTTTTTCTATGCCATATTCCAAATACATTTTCATATTATATTGAACACCAAAATTAGGATCAAAATATCTATAGATCAAACTAGGTTCAAATATTTTAGTATTGCTGATAAAGTCTTGAAAACTCTGTCGTTGTGTTGAGTTCATAAACGGTCTAGCATATATACTGGTGTATTGTGTGCTAGTTGTTTGTGCTACTGACAGTGTAAATGTCTTGCTGATAGCACCCAAATCATAAATGTCGCTGGCCAGTACTGTAAATGTGTATGTACCAGTGGCATTAAAATCCACTTGCCCAGTAATACTGCCATCTCTATCTAAAGTTAACCCTGATGGCAGTGCGCCGCCATCTAACTGATATTTGATATTATAGTCTGCGGAAATTTCTCTGGCTTCAACATACAGATCACTGACAGTTTGTGTTTCGATGCTGCCAAGATCACTGCCTGTGACCCATTCAATACTGCTGTACACATTGCCTTGAACAAACAATGTGAATGTATTTGTCACTGTGGTAGTGGCTGTTGATGTATAATCTGATTTGGTGGCTGCGACAGTTAGTGTGTAGGTTTTTGTGTATGCTGGTTGAAATTCCACATATCCAGAAATATGACCTGATATTGGGTCTAAAACCAAATCAGGGGGTAACTGTGTTAGTAAATTTGTTGTGGTAATTAAACTATAGGTTATTTTGCCCTCTTGTGGTGTACCGTTATAAGCGGACACATCTAGATCTGTTTTTTCACCTGCTCGAATGATACCAAAATTTGAACTGTTTAAAAATTGTGGCAACTCTAGAAAACTGGCCGAGGCAGGAACAACGTCGGTACTGAGTATACTAACATCATAACTTAAAAATACAGAATCCGCTCTAAGCATGTCTGGATTGATCACCAACATTTCAAATCTATTAGTAGAAGTATTATATCCATCAGTGGCTGCTACACTGAACTGATAAATTTTTGGAACCGATACCAGCTGTACTTCTGTCAATGTTCCATAAAAAGATAACACAGCAGGATCATAACTATAATCATCAAATGATTCTGTATCGTACCCACCTGTTGTGCTGGCAAATCCAGGGAAAGTCAAATGATCCTTGACAAATCCTGAAATTGTGCCAGTGGAACTTAGTGTCAATCCGGGTGGTAATGTGCCAGTACTTAAATGATAGGTTATTGTGGCTGTATTTGGATCACCAACAGGTATAGCCTTTAAGGGATAATCAACCCACTGATTATTAAAAATATATTCCACACCACTGTACCCTGCTGGCAAAAATGTTGAAGTTGTATTTGTGGAAGTTGAAATAACTGACGCAGTGGTTACCCATTGTACTCCACCGTTATTGTAAATCGTGGAACTAAATGTTCTATCAATTACATTAACACTATCTGTTGCTCTAATTACAAATGTGCTGGTTGTGGGAATAAACACATTGTCGGGAACACCAGAAATAACTCCAGAAGAATTTATTGTTAAACCAGATGATAACTGTCCGCTGATCAAACTATAGGAAATGTTAGTACCAGTGGCCATTACTGCCACCGATGTGCTTACTGCTTCAGTAGCGGTAAAAAGTAGCCCTGCAGGTGTAGTCCATTGTACAGTCATATCAAATTAATAAAGTTCTGTCCATAAGGTAAGAGTTGTTGTTGCGCCGCTGGACCCGACCTCATAGATTGCTCCTGGTGGAACAATAAAGGAAATTCCGCCGATATTTCCCAAGCCACCCCCGCCTATATTCAATATGTTATAACCATTAATGTATGCGTTAAGATCAAAGCTACCTGCACTTAATCCGATACTTGTGCAACTTACAGCCACCATGATTGGGTACGTATGGGAATTTGTATATCCACCACCTAACACTCTAGATGCTGTGACATCATGCCATGTTTCACCGTTATATCCTAGCCCTTTAATAGTAGTAGAAGGAATACTACCTCCACTAGTAAACCAAGCACTTGTTCCAGAATAATATGTATATTCTATGGGAGTATTTTGTGTTATGCTAGCGGGTACTGCACCAATATAACTACTACCTAGACCTGGTATAAATGTAATACCAGTAATAGTTGCGCCAAATGTTCCAATTTTCAATGTTTGGCCATTTACCGGATTTGCCGGAAATACTACAATTATAGAGGCTGTACTATAATCCAAGAACAGGATCTCAGTGCCTGTGTCACACACCACTGTGCTGGTGTTTCCGGTAAATCCAACAGTGCTCAGGGTGGCACGTTGTAAGTTTCCGATCTGTACCCCAAGGCCTGAGCCACCACCACCATATGGTTTGGAAATCTTAACCATTGTACCATCATACGTTACATTGGCATGACTAGTATTGTCAGAATTGAAAAGTACTAGAGCATGGCTGGATGGTACCTGTATGTCCCCGCCTGAAATTACTTTGCCGCCTGAAGTTATATTTCCACCTGGGAAAGATACATTTCCGCTAGTATCAATTACCATACGGTCAAGTATTCCCACTTGTGTTGGTGGTGTTATTGGAATCCAATATGTAGAACTGTTTTTAAATGCAGTTACATCCTGAATCTTAAATGATCCGTCTGTAGCAGATGTACGCATGACATGTGAGTAACCATTATTATTCGGACCCGCAACAGTTTCTCCACTTATCAGTTGTATTGCTGAATCTCTAAATGTTCCTGAAGGTTGATATTTGGGATCTCCAGAAGATGACCATTGAGCACTATTTCCCCAACTATTTGACAGTGCTAGTACTCCACCATCATAGTAGCGCATGGAACTGCCCGCGGCCCAATCTGGTTGTGTAGCAGGAACTGTATCGTTAGCCGGCGCCCACTCAGCTCCCCAGAAGTTTTGTCCGCTATGCCCTTCCGCTACATCAATTCTATTGGCAAACACAATGTCGGCAGTACCATCAGTGGTATCGCGAGCACTGTATGTTGCGGGAAAAACAGTATGCGGATTGACTGCGGTGTTGTAAACTAAAGCCCAACTCCATTCTTCGGCATTGTGGTACTGTCGCCAATTGCCAAATTTAGGTTCTCCGCCTGTGTACGTGATAGTGGCTCCGCGACTATATCCTTGATCTACACTGTTACCAAACTGATGAATCCCTCCGTACAACGGTGCCGTATCTAGATTGATTTCTAAAATACTACCGGTTGAATTGATTTTCACGCGGGGATAGGCACCATTATCATAGGAGTAAGGCAGCACAAAGTTGATGCCGGTGCTAGAACTGCCGTTTTGTTCAATGGTCAAACCTCCAGGATTATTTGAATATAGGAAAGTTCCTGAGTTCACTGTGGACGCAATCGGATAAGTGAACAACCCAATTGATGTACCACTTGATTGAGCAGATACGCCGGCTGAGGCTGTGTTCCCTGTACTGTTATTGATAATATTCAAATCCAGCAAGCTATTGGTCCCACTAATAACAGTAATATTTCCTTTCGCATTGAATCCACCGCCAGAGTTGATATTGCCGCCAACATATAGATCACCACCAATGCCGGCACCACCTACTACTTGCAAAGCACCTGATGTTGTTGAGGTGGCGTTGGTATTAGTAAACAGCGCAGAATGAACAAAAGTTATAGTTGAGTAAAAAATAGTAGCACTTTGTTCAACTAGTCCTAATTCGGCACTGATATGGTCGTCGACATAGGTCTGTGTGGCAAATGTACTTACATAAGCACTAAGCGTGTTAAGGCTATTTTGGAACAAGGCAAGAGTGGCTGTGACTCCAGCATACTCTGATAGTATTGTGTTAATAGTGCTAGTACCAATCGTAGATGAATTAGTATTAGAAAAAACACTGTTTATAAAAGTTAAATCACTGTAAACTTCAGTGAAATTGGTATTGATTTTATCGAACGCAGTTCGAATACTATCGCCGGTGCCATCATTTGCCTGACCACCGATATTGACTAATTGTTGACTCATTGAGATTATTCCTCTATAGGCTACTATAGAGGTATTTACCTAAAATGGCCAGTAAAATCAGTGTAGGGTTCTATGCTCTAAATCGTGTATATTTTCAATACCAAATATACTTAGAATTAATTGTATTTCTTCTGGAGGATCTTCCATTAAATGTTGTGGGATCATAAACGATTTTAAACTACCATCTGGCCCTATTACAAATCCAAAATCATCTGGCCCGTAATCATCGTCTTCTTCGTATTCTTCAATGCTAACTAATGCTTCTAAATTATTGTTGGACATACCGCCTCCGTTTGTGGTTATCAACTTTCGTGAATATCTGAACCCTGCGTATTAACTTTGAATGCCCTCCATTTTGATATTAATTCTGTCCCAATCAATGATTTTCCATTGATTGTCCAGGTATTTTTCTTTGTCTGCTTGATAGTCTAATGCCCAAGCATGTTCCCACCAATCAATAAGTACCAGTATATCCTGCTTGATTTCATGATTGACTATGGTTTTAATTTTACCATCACGGGCAAGATATACCCAACCGCTGCCTTGAATTTTCATGGCAACTTTTTTGAACTCCTCTTTGAATTTATCAAAACTTTTAAAATGCTGGTTGATAAACTCTAAAATCAAGCCATCAGGTTTATTACTGCTTCTTGGCGGACGTAGTTGTGGAAAATAGATGCTGTGTAAAAATGCGCCAGCTTCGTTAAAATCTGGATCGCCTTCACCAGAGTTAAATCGATCAACATAGCCCTTATATAATTTACCATAGTGATAATCTATAGCAGATTTACTAAGACTTCTGCCCAAACCATCTCGAGCATAAGGTAAAGTGGCCTGTACCAATTCCTGTTTGATTTTACCTTCAGTTAAGGATTTAATAAAGTTGTACATATAAATATTTCATCAAGTGGTTAACAGGGCATCCAAGGACCCCTAACTACGAGCTTTCCCTGTTTTTTCGTAGTACAGCCAATGTGGCTTAAAGGTAAATTGGCACTTGATTTCATTTTTTGCATATCAGTATTTAGTGCCCATTAAATAACAATACATTTTTACATAAAAAGGAATTTCCATGGAAATCATTATATTAATTGCTGTTGTTGCCTTTGCCGCTGCCATCTATTTTAATAGAAAGCCCAAAGCAGTAGCCAGCACACCTGTAGTCGAAACGCCCGCAGTTGAAACGCCAGTAGTTGAAGAACCTGTTGTATTACCAGTTGCTCCTGAAGTAGTTGAACCAGCTACAGCAGAGCCTGTTAAGAAAACTCGTAAGCCACGTACTCCTAAAGCAGAAGTAGCAGTTAAAGAAAAAGCTCCAGCAAAAGCTAGAGCTCCTCGTAAGACTGCTGTTAAAACTGAAAAGACTCCTGCTGTTAAGAAGCCACGTGCTCCACGTTCAAAGAAGGCTTAATTCTTTAGCTCTAAGGATTGGCTCTTCGGGGCCTTTTCTTTTTGACTAAATAAAAGTGAGGATCGCGATACTGGACATATCCATCCTCTCTACAAGTTATAAAGGAACTTACAGCATGACTATTTACCTATACGTCAAAACCCATAATAAAACTGGGTTAAAATACCTCGGCAAAACTACGAACCAAGATCCTCATGCTTATCATGGATCTGGTGCAGATTGGAAAACACATCTTAAAGAGCATGGCATTGATTACACTACAGAAATAATTCGAGAATGTCAAACTAATAAAGAAATCACAAAACTAATGAAAATAGATTATGCTACTATTAATAAACTTAGGTCTGGATTACATCGTATATTTGAACTATTTCCTGAGTTTAAAGAACACCTAATTGTTTAGCATATTCAGCAAGAGCAAATGAACCAAGATTCTTTGACTTGCATTCGACCATTATATCAAACTGATCTAAAAATCCCAATGCCCAATCATTGACTGCGGTATTCCACATAAAATCTGAATGAGCACGCAGTTTTTGTTTCTTATATCCTTGTTCTAAAAGAAGATCAATCGCAGGCCGGGTAGTAGTGCTATGACCCACAAGATAATCTTCACGGCTAACTGAATAATGACAAGTAGGCCGAATACCACGCCAAGACCGCACCACACTTGCAACGCGGGGGTCCAAGGGGGAGATGTATTCTCCTCCTGATTTAATCCCATGGTGGTGAATATCCAATACGATAGGAACCACATCACCAAGCTCAAGGCAATCATCCAATCCATAACTTATTTCCTCGTTTTCAATTGTAATACAGTTGCGGGCTTCGGGTGAGAGGCGACTGTAGGCGCTTTTAATACCGGCTGGACCGGCTCTACCCGATATGTGGACGTTGATTTTAAAGTCTTGGAAAGTAACCCCGTAACCCATCCAACGTGCCATATCAGCATGATATTCAAATTCCTCTATGCTTCGATCCACGATGTCGGGATTGTCGCTGGCGAGTACTGTAAACTGTCCCGGATGAAAGCTAGTGCGTACACCACGAGATCTAGCAAGGTCACCAATACGTTTAAAAGCAGATTCGCAATAGTTAACAACATCGCTTCGACGCCAAAAATAACTCCAATCACGCTGGGTATACACAGGTAAAATATCGCTACTAAGGCGAACCATTTTAAGATTTTCTTCAAGATTTCCAACTCGTTCCACCAATAGTCTAGTTGATTCAATATTTTGTACCATGATGTCCCAGAGCTTTTGTTCTGCTACATCTTTCTTTTGTCTATTTAACCAAGCAACAGTTGTGCCGCCTGTGTTATACTTTTTGGCATCATCTGTGGCTTTGATGCCATCGACTTGTCCTGGATGATCAATCCATTTACAGGCAAAACCAATTTTTTTATTCACTTTTGACTTTCTTTAGTTAACGCACATACCATTTGAAATTGTTCATAAGACTTACGAACTGCGGGGTTGGTCATCAACTTGTCGGCCTCTGCCATCATGGCTTTGACCCCAGCTTCAGCACAGTCATGTACACTGAGCCCGTGTAGCGTACAAAGTTCATCACCAAATGCTTCAGCCAACGCTTCCCATGCTCGTTTCTGTTTAGGGGTGATAGGAGTTTGTTTAGGACGCAGTTCACTGGCCTTACTAATAGCCTTGCATATAGCATCTTCAGCCACTCGACCTGCGGCAATCATAGCCGCATAGTTAGGGTCAATATTAAACCTACGACTAGTACCTCCGGGATAAGACATAACCAAATGATTGCCTTTTGGAAAGCTGTCCAAAAAATCGTTATCATATTCGGCTACAGGCACATACCTTCGTCCAATTTTTTCATAATAGATCTTTTTCATCTTTGACTTTCTGGATGTAGTATGTTCCATCCTTGTTATCAGACCATTCTAACACATCGCCCTCAGCCCAACCTACTTGTTCAAGTAAGTCCTGCGGTAGAGGGAGTACCAAATCTTCACTGCCGTCATCGGCTTCTTCGAGTGTCACAACCCAACGCTGTGTCATGTTGTCTCCTGCTAAAACTATATTTTACACTATTTTACGAAAATAGTCAATGGTCTTTTGTAGTCCCTCGGCTAATTCAATAGTGGGTTCCCAATTTAATTTGGATCTAGCCACTGAAATATCGGGCCGGCGCTGTTTAGGATCGTCTTGTGGCAGTGTGCTTTGTACTATTCTACTGTCTGTGCCTGTGAGTTCGATGACCTTTTGTGCCAGTTCTAGCATAGTGAACTCTCCAGGATTTCCCAAATTAATAGGTCCTGGGAAAGTAACATCACCATCCACAGCCATATAACGTACCATACCTTCAATAAGATCGTCTACGTAGCAAAAACTACGAGTCTGTAGTCCTGAACCGTAGACGGTGATGTCCTTGTTTTGTAGAGCTTGTACAATGAAGTTACTGACCACACGTCCATCCTGTGTGGCCATTCTTGGCCCATAGGTATTAAAAATACGCACAATGCGAACATCTACTGAATGTACTCGCCAGTAATCCATGAACAGAGTTTCGGCGGCACGTTTTCCTTCATCATAACAACTGCGAATACCTATGGGATTTACATTGCCCCAATAGTCTTCAGTCTGTGGATGTAACTGTGGATCACCGTAGATCTCACTGGTTGATGCTTGAAGAATCTTAGCACCAGTACGTTTGGCCAAACCCAACATGTTATAAGCACCCAATACACTGGTTTTCATAGTTTGGATTGGATCCCACTGATAGTAAAAGGGACTAGCAGGGCATGCCAAATTATAAATTTCATCTACTTCCACATACAAGGGAAAACAAATATCTTGGCGGATTACTTCGAAGTTTTTGTAATCTAGCAGGTGTTCAATATTCTTTTTACTACCTGTAAAGTAGTTGTCCACACAAAGCACATGATGTCCTTCTAGAACCAGTCGCTCACAGAGATGGCTACCTAGGAATCCGGCACCACCGGTTACTAATATTTTTTTCATTTTAAATTTCCAATCGCAGTCGTTAATGCTGTTTTTACATCCTGTATGTCAAATACAGATTGTAGTTTTTTTGTACTTAAAATACAATTACTTCTAGGAGCTACCACAGCCTGTTTAAACTCTTCGTCAGTAAAGAACTCTTTATCTATGCCCATCATGCTGACTATTTCTCTAGCGTTACTGAAACCAGGATTACACACATTGTAAATTCCTTTAGGACTAATTTTACCTAGAGCACAGGCCACAGCAAATCGAGCCACATCCGGCATGTAGCTTAAACTGTTGTCATAACTGATTAATTTGTCGTAGCGTTTCATTTTGGTCAAGAAGTTTTTAGTATCTTCATAGTCACCAAAGGGCATACGAATCCGTAATAGATAACTCTTGTACAAAAATGGCATCAGCATTTTTTGACCTAATGCTTTTGATCCACTATAGAAACTGCCATTGCCAAAATCAAAATTAGGCTCATCATATTCGGTATACTCTTTATCATAACCTGAATACACACACCCACTGCTGATATGTACAATAGGCTTGTTGGGATTGGCTAGTTCAAGTTGCACAGGCCAGATCACATTGCCATCAATTGTTTCTTGTTTGTAAGTTTCACAAGCATCTACATTAGGTGATCCTGTGTAGCCTGCGGCATTGATAATTGACAAGCATTGTGGAACAGGATCACGATGTGTGATCCAAACATATTCCAGTCCCTGCCCTTCTAATTCACAGGCAATATGTTTGGCTACGTAGCCGTGGCCGATAAGAGCAATCATTCTGGAGCCTTGATTAATTCTGGACTGTATTGTGGTAATGCCTTACTAGAATCTTTGTCTTTGGCATTTTCTAATTTGGCTGTTCTTGCTCGTAGTTCGCTGGAACTATAATCATGCTGTCGTTTATGATAGTGTAGCTCAATACCATTATTCATACACCACTGTTTGCCTGTGAAATCTCTATTGAGGTATTCTTCACTTAGGAAACGAATATGAATAGTTTGAGTTTGTAACAACTGTAGCAAGTCGTATTCAGTTTCATAGATTAGGATCTCATCCACATA